>OGIV01000401.1_pt1 | contig 33140 bp, 29 predicted proteins | sample 1571861 | NCBI WGS metagenome assembly OGIV01 (sample SAMEA2582099, study PRJEB24529) | metagenome | biome: Human gut stool | place: China | collected 2011 | reverse complement strand
CTTTTGTTAATTCTTCACAATCTTCATAATCTGAATTAGAGTTTCGCAATTATCTAATTCGTTATTTAGGCAATTGTCTATATTAATGCTTTCTACGGATTAAACACGGTAATATTCTCTTCATTCAATACATACTCATAATAATTCACGTTGTCGCAGTATTTCCAGCCGAGGCTCTGCCAGAAGCGGTTGCCGATCTCGTTCTGCTTAAATGCGATCAGATTGACTTTGGAAATTTTTTCTGCTTTCAATGCCTCGAGACACCTCTCCACGAGTTTCTGCCCGATTCCGTGTTTTCTGTAATTTTCCTGTACACAGACATGATAAAGTCCTGCTCTCCTGCCATCATGCCCGCAGAGGATCGCACCGACGATTTTTCCATCACAGACTGCCACCATGCTCGTAGCCGGATTTCTGCGGATAAAACGCTCCACACCCTCTTTCGAATCATCGATGCTGCGGATACCGAAGCCGTGGATCTCCATCCAGAGGCTGTGTACCTGCTCAAAATCATCTATTGTCATGGGACGGATCGTTAAATTTGTATCATTCATGTTATTTTTCATCTTCCTTGCTGTCTGCCTCTCTGGGGCAGTTTTCTATAAAACGGCTTCTCATGCTGTGCATCCTGGCCGGATGGCTGCTCCGCAGCCTCTTACGGGAACATTGGAACAAGATTTAATCCTTCCGCCTCATCGAAGCCAAATAAGAGGTTCATATTCTGCACTGCCTGGCCGGCTGCACCTTTGACAAGGTTATCGAGTGCTCCCATCATGACGATTCTTCCGGTTCTCTCATCAATTTTGAAGTTCACATCCACGTAATTGCTTCCCTCTACCCATTTTGTTTCCGGGCAGATATCTTTTTCCAGTACACGGACGAATTTCTCGTTTTTATAATATTTATCGTAAATGGCTTTCACTTCTCCGTATGTCGGAAGAGTGCCATCTGCTTTCTTATTCAATGCTGCGTATTCTGTTGCAAGGATACCGCGGTTCATCGGTACGAGATGTGGGGTAAAATTGACCACGATCTCTTTTCCTGCCGCATAGCCAAGCTGTTCTTCTATCTCCGGTGTGTGTCTGTGGTTCGTCACACCATAAGCTTTCATATTCTCATTCACCTCGCAAAACAGATTAGGAAGTTTTGCACCTCTTCCGGCTCCGGATGTTCCTGATTTTGCATCAATGATCAGGGTGTCAGGATCGATCAGTCCCTCTTTTACGAGTGGATATGCCGTTAAAATAGAACAGGTTGTGTAACATCCCGGGTTTGCGATCAGTCTTGCACCTTTTACCTTGTCGCGATTGATCTCGCAGAGTCCATACACAGCTTCCTCAATAAATTGTGGACTCTTGTGTTCGATCTTGTACCATTTCTCATAGGTCTTGACATCTTTAATACGGAAATCTGCGCTCAAATCAATAATTTTTACCTTGGATAAGATCTCCTCTGTCAGGACACCTGCCAGAAATCCCTGTGGGGTTGCGGTAAAGATCACATCCACCTTGGAAGCAAGCTCTTCCATATTATCATCGAGACAGTTATCCTCTACGATCTCAAACATATTCTGATAAACTTCTGCATATTTCTTATCTATGTAACTTCTGGAACCGTACCATTTGATCTCCACATCTTTGTGTCCCATCAACAATCGGACAAGTTCATTTCCTGCATAGCCGGTTGCTCCAATAATCCCAACTTTTACCATAATCTATTCTCCAATCTCCCCGAAGGGTTTTCTCTTTTTACACTTTACCACTCTAATTCGTTTCTATCATAGTACAGCTCTTTAGGATAGTAAAGTATTTTTTGTTTCCCGGTTTTCAATCGCTATTGTATAATTATACATTCATTATCATTTTTATGCAACACTATTTTGAGTATTTTTTCTTATTTTTCTTGGTTTTACAGTTTTCTTACCTTAATTTATATAAATGTTTCTGCATAAACTTCTGTTGTTATTGCATACTTTTATGCATTTTTATTATTAAATTATGTATATTTTTTCACTTGCATTTCCTGTCCACATAGTATATATTAAGTTTCAGAAGAAATCGTTTCGTGGCAAAATCATTGTCATACACGAAAGAACGGTTTACATTATAAAAAGAATATACCGACAGAAAGGATTCACTCTTATGAAAGAAAAAGTTATTTTAGCGTACTCCGGTGGTCTTGATACCACAGCCATTATCCCATGGTTAAAAGAAACTTATGGTTACGAAGTTATCTGCTGCTGCGTAGACTGCGGACAGGAAGAAGAATTGAACGGACTTGACGAAAGAGCCAAATTATGCGGTGCTTCCAAATTATACATCGAGGACATCGTAGATGAATTTTGTGATGATTACATTGTTCCATGCGTACAGGCAAACGCTGTATACGAAAACAAATATTTATTAGGTACTTCCATGGCCCGTCCGGGAATTGCCAAGAAACTGGTTGAGATTGCACGAAAAGAAGGCGCTACTGCCATCTGCCACGGTGCTACCGGAAAAGGTAACGACCAGATCCGTTTCGAGTTAAGTATCAAAGCACTTGCTCCAGACTTAAAAATCATCGCTCCATGGCGTGACAGCAACTGGAAATTACAGTCCCGTCAGGATGAGATTGATTACTGTAAGGCACATGGCATCCATCTTCCATTCTCTGTAGATTCCAGCTACAGCCGTGACCGTAACTTATGGCACATCAGCCACGAGGGTCTTGAGTTGGAAGATCCATCCTTAGAGCCAAATTACGAACATCTTTTAGTTTTGACTACTCCACCTGAGAAAGCTCCGGACGAGGGTGAATATGTCACAATGACATTCGAAAAAGGTGTTCCTGTTTCCGTCAACGGAAAGAAAATGAAAGTTTCTGATATCATCCGTGAATTAAACACACTTGGTGGAAAACATGGTATCGGTATTATTGATATCGTAGAGAACAGAGTTGTTGGCATGAAATCACGTGGTGTATATGAAACACCTGGTGGAACTATTCTTTATGAAGCTCACCAGCAGCTTGAGGAACTCATACTTGACAGAGATACAACAACAGAAAAGATAAATGTTGCTAACAAGTTTGCACAGGTTATATATGAAGGAAAGTGGGAAACACCTCTTCGTGAAGCACTTCAGGCATTCATCGAAAAGACTCAGGAATATGTAACTGGTGAAGTTAAGTTCAAGCTCTACAAGGGCAACATCATCAAAGCCGGAACAACATCTCCATATTCATTATATAACGAATCTATCGCTTCATTCACAACAGGAGACCTTTATGACCACCATGATGCTGATGGTTTCATCAACCTCTTTGGTCTTTCACTTAAGGTAAGAGCTATGAAGAAGCTTGAGAACGAAAAGAAAAACAACAAATAATACTTTAAAAAATATTATGTAACAAGTATTATAAAACAAAATCAGGAGCTGCCACATATATATGTAGCAGCTCCATTTTTCATCTTTTATAATGTTTTATGAGTTTTTATAAGCTCTTATAAACTCTAATAAACTCTTATCAAACATTAATCTCAGATATTTCTATATTCTTTTTCTCCTGTTTTTCACAACCATTCCATATATCAAAGTAATAACATAAGAAGCTGCTGCCAGTATACACATAACACCCATAACCCTATAAGCAATCTGAGTATCTATAAACACAGTTCTTCCTAGATATCTGTTACTTACAGCCGCCATACATCTGTTTCCAATTATATTTGCAATAAAAATATATATACCACCTGTTATGACAAATATACATGGGAGTGTGTACCTTACAACCCTGACAGGATTAAATGCAATAATAACAATCAATAATGTGATATATATGAAAAGCATCAATATCTTAAACACTGAAGAAGTTATTATTCCATATACCTTTATAAGCGGCTGCAGACGATAAGATATATCACCATATATACCACTGGCATAATTATTTATAGCCTCATTTGCAGCATTTTTACTATAGCTAAGAGCTGCCCTGACTATTGTTTCCTGTATATTTCCCATATTGATATTAGATGCTATTTTGTTATATGTCATATCCATAAGCTCATCCAGCTCTGCATCTATATTAATCTCTATATCATCAAAGGATTTTTCTTTAAGCATCCCGTCAACCATAGCCGTTGTATATTTCTGTGCTATTCTGTCTACTATCTTAGAATCCTCTATACTTGTCTGAATTCTGGATAATGCCTCCATATTGTCCCCAAGTGAATCAAAAACAGTATCCATAAAACGGTGCGATATAGCAGCTGACAGTCCTGCATCCTTTAACATGCTTGAGACATACATAGGTGCCGTTACACATACAATAAGTATAAGACCTGCTATTACAGATATTAAACCAACACCTATCTGTGTCCATCTATGAGCAGTATCCCTGTATTGTCTGTATCCATATGACATATATATTCCTTCTTTCTGTTTAGATATAACAATTCCGTAATCTTCCAACGCAATCACATTAAAACAATCACATTAACACAATCATATTAACATAATTATATTAATACAACCATAAAAAAATGTAATAGATTTAGTGCTTTCTTACATTTTCCTGAATCTGTTATACCGCTGTCTTGCAAGCTCTTCCTTGTCCATATCAATATATCTGTACATAAAATCACATATCATGCGTTTCATATATAATGTCACTCTTTTTATATTATTTTCATTTATAACCGGATATTCCGGAATGACCTTCTCTATTATGCCAAGCTCATATAAATCTGCTGCCGTCAGCTTCATTATTTCCGCAGCCTCTTTTGCTTTCTTAGAATCCTTCCACAGTATCGATGCAAAGCCTTCTGGTGAAAGTATTGAATATATGGAATTCTCCATCATCCATACCTCATTGGCAACACCTAGTGCAAGTGCACCACCGCTTCCACCTTCGCCAGTTACTATTGACAGCACCGGAACTGTAAGACTGCTCATTTCATACAGATTCTTTGCTATAGCTTCTCCCTGGCCTCGCTCTTCTGCACCAAGACCGCAATACGCTCCTGGAGTGTCTATAAAACATATAACAGGTCTGTTAAATTTTTCAGCCTGCTTCATAAGCCTGAGTGCCTTTCTATACCCTTCGGGATTAGGCATTCCAAAGTTTCTTGATATATTCTCTTTAGTAGTCTTACCCTTCATATGTCCTATGACTGTTACAGGAATGCTGCCAAATGTTGCGATTCCACCTATTATCGCCTTATCATCACCAAAGTTTCTGTCACCATGAAGTTCAAAAAAATCTTTAGTTATTTTTTCTATGTAATCTGCGGCGTTAGGTCTTTCACTGCTTCTTGCTATTTCGACCTTTTCCCATACATCATATTCATTATACAGATTATTATCAGCCTCAGCCTTCTTTTCTTCTTCTCTATCTATCTTTTTGAAATATATATTATCAAGATAATCAAGATACTTCTTCATAATATCCGAATTACTCCGGTATGTATCCACATTTTCTTTAACTTCTGTATAATTTCCACTGTACTTATGTATGTCAAGCAGATACGCAAGTGTCTTCTTTAGCTCATCCCTTTTAACTATCGCATCCACAAAGCCGTGCTCTAACAGAAATTCAGCTCTTTGAAACCCTTCTGGCAGTTCCTGTCCTATAGTCTGTCTGATAACTCTTGGTCCTGCAAAACCTATAAGGGCACCTGGCTCTGCAAGTATAATATCTCCAAGCATAGCAAAGCTTGCAGTTACACCTCCAGTTGTAGGGTCAGTAAGAACAGTGATATATAAAAGTCCTGCCTCATCATGTTTTTTTAATGCGGCACTTATCTTTGCCATCTGCATAAGAGATACTATTCCCTCCTGCATCCTGGCTCCGCCTGAGCACGTAAATATAATAACCGGCAGCTTCTGCTCTGTAGCCTTCTCAACTGCCCGTGTAAGCTTTTCACCTACAACTTCGCCCATGCTGCCCATAAGAAATCTTGTATCACAGACACCTATAACAGCTTTGCTGCCATCTATCTTTCCAACGCCGGTTATTACTGCCTCATCAAGATTTGTTTTTCTTTTAAGATTCTGGATTTTCTCCTCATAACCCGGGTATTCACATGGATTGCTCTCTTCAATGTTAGTATCCCATTCTGAAAATGTATTCTTATCCACTACCATGGATATCCTTGTTCTGGCATCCAGCTTCATATAATATCCACATTCCGGACATACACAATTATTCAGATACATGTCCTCTGTTAAGATTATTTTTGAACAAACCGGACATTTCGTATATAATCCATCTGGAACATTTATATTACTGCTATCCAGATTGTTGATTTTATTTTTATGGATATTCTTTTTAAACAAGCCTTTTATCTGCATATAAATCCTCATTTCCACGCACTCTTACTGTGCATAACGAACAACTATTTTTTACATACCTGTGGATACTCCTCTGGTATGAAATCTGTACTGACATCACCTTTAATAAACTTCTCATTCTGGCATATATCATACATAAAATCTGTATTTGTTGTGACACCTTCAATAATAATCTCGCCAAGGACACTTCTCATCTTCTCAATCACTGTTTTCCTGTCGTTTGCATATGTCATAACCTTCATTATCATGGAATCATAAAAAGGAGGTATCGTATATCCACTATAAACTGCAGTATCTATTCTTACACCATTACCACCTGGTATATGTATATTCTTTATTGTTCCCGGATTAGGTGCAAAGTTCTTTTCGGGGTTTTCAGCATTGATTCTTATCTCCATGGCAGCACCATGTATCCTTACATCCTCCTGCTTAATACCAAGACTTTCGCCAGCTGCTATCTTTATCTGTTCCTTTATAAGATCAACACCTGTCACAAGTTCCGTTATACCATGCTCGACCTGAATACGGGTATTTACCTCCATAAAGTAATAATTGTCGTTTTTGTCAAGAAGAAACTCAACTGTTCCTGCATTTTCATAGTTAACTGCCTTAGCCACTGCCACTGCAGTATCTCCCATTCTCTTTCTTAATTCATCATTCAACGCAGGAGAGGGTGATTCCTCAACTAACTTCTGGTGATTTCTTTGTATTGAACAATCTCTTTCACCAAGATGAATTGTATTTCCATATTTATCAGCTAATATCTGGAACTCTATATGTCTTGGCTTTTCTATATATTTTTCTATATACATTGTGCCATCAGCAAAGCCATTCACAGCTTCTCTCTGTGCGTTATCGAATTCCCTTTTAAAATCTTCTTTTGTATATACAACACGCATCCCCTTGCCACCGCCGCCAAGTGCAGCTTTAACCATAACAGGATAACCTATATTGTCTGCAAGCTCTTTTCCTCTTTCTGCATCCATAACTGGTTCTTTGGTTCCTGGAATAACTGGAATACCTGCTGATATCATTGTATTTCTTGCTTCCTGTTTATTACCTGTTTTCTCTATGATATCTGAATCTGGACCTATAAATGTGATGTTACATTTTTCACATAATGATGCAAACTTACTGTTTTCAGAAAGAAATCCAAAGCCTGGATGTATTGCATCTGCATGTGTAGCTACTGTTGCACTCAATATTCTTTCCATATTAAGGTAACTATCCTTAGCTGCTGCCTTTCCTATACATACACTCTCATCAGCCAGCTGCGTATGAAGTGCTTCCTTATCCGCCTCAGAATATACTGCAACTGTCTGTATACCCATTTCCCTGCAGGCTCTTATTATTCTAACAGCTATTTCGCCTCTGTTCGCTATCAATATCTTATTAAACACAGCTTCATCTCCTTATAACCATTCCATAATCCACATATTATATTTATAACATCAGACGGATTAACCTACCATAAATGTAAGCTCTGCTGTAAGTGCAACCTCTCCATCTACCGTCGCAACAGCCTTTCCCACGCCAACTGGTCCTTTTTTCTTTATAATCTCACATTCCATCTTAAGTTTATCACCAGGAACTACTTTTCTTTTAAATCTTGCATTATTAACTGCACCAAAATATGCTGTTTTACCTTTGTTTTCTTCCAGCGAAAGTATCGCAACAGCGCCTACCTGTGCGCATGCCTCTATCTGAAGGACCCCCGGCATAACAGGCTCAGCTGGAAAATGTCCTGCAAAATAAGGCTCATCATATGTAATACACTTATATCCTGTTGCCTTTATTCCAGGCTCAAGTTCATCTATCGTATCCACAAGCAGAAAAGGATGTCTGTGTGGTATAATATCCATTATTTCCTTTGTTGTAAGCATACTTAACTCCTTATATTAAATAATCGAATTTCATATATATAATGTCGGTATCAAAAACCCATGCCTTTGATACCGACGTATTGTCAGACTGGTTTTATAACAAACATAGGCTGTCCATATTCAACCATCTGTTCATTATCTACAAGAATATCAGTAACCACACCATCATAATCACTTTCAATCTCATTCATAAGCTTCATTGCTTCTACTATACCGATTACCTGACCCTTTTTAACTCTGTCACCTATTGCTACATATGCATCAGCTTCCGGAGATGCTGAACTGTAAAATACACCTACAAGTGGTGAATTAACAGTAAGCATATTATCATCAAAAGTTTTAATGTCTGATTTATTCAATCCTGATTCGCTGCCATTATCGCTATTAACTATATCAGCAGCACTTGCAGTATCTTTAACAGCAGTCCTGTCATTTCTGTCAACACCAAGTGAAAGCTTAGTGTCGCCATCTTCCATGCTAAAACTTGTAAGTGAAGATTCTGATACAGCATTAATCAGCTTTATTACATTTTCTAATTCCATATATTATCTCCATTTCTTCATGACCTTTTATTCATATTCTGGTATTCCAGATATCTCACCAGCAATCCACTTATGTACTTTAAGCGTTCATCATATTATGAATACTTTCTTACTATAAGAGTTGCATTATGTCCACCAAAACCAAGAGAATTCGTCATGACTACATCAACGTCCTTTTCGATTCCTTCATCCTTGACATAATTAAGATCCATTTCTTCCTCTGTTTCTGATAATCCTACATTTGGATGTATATAACCATCCTGGATTGACTTGACACAGGCTATGAACTCAACTGCGCCCGCTGCACCAAGCAGGTGTCCAACCATGGATTTTGTTGAACTTACAGGCACATTGTAAGCTGCATCCTTAAGTGCCAGCTTGATCGCCCTTGTCTCAAAAAGATCATTATGATGGGTACTTGTTCCATGTGCATTTATATAATCGATATCATCTGGTTTTACTTCTGCTTCCTTCATGGCACTTGTCATAGCATATGCAGCTCCACTTCCATCCTCCATAGGTGATGTTATATGGTATGCATCAGAAGAACAGCCATAGCCTGTGATCTCTGCATATATATGCGCTCCTCTCTTTAAAGCATGCTCCAGCTCCTCAAGTACAACCACACCTGCTCCTTCACCCATGACAAAGCCATTTCTTTCTTTGTCAAATGGGATAGAGGCTCTCTTAGGGTCTGTAGATGTTGAAAGTGCTGTAAGCGCAGCAAAACCACCGATTCCAATAGGAGATATAGAACTTTCAGTTCCACCTGCAAACATAACATCTGCTTCTCCATGCTGTATGCTTCTATAGCCTTCACCTATAGAGTTAGTTCCAGTAGCACATGCTGTAACAACATTTATATTCTTACCCTTTAAACCTAGCTGTATTGATACATTGCCAGCTGCCATGTTAGTTATCATAAGAGGTACAAGAAGCGGATTAATCCTAGATGGACCCTTTTCAAGAAGCTTCTTGTGATTGCTTTCCATAGCTTCAAGGCTTCCAACACCAGAGCCTACTGATACACCAACACGGAAAGCATCCTCTTTAGCCATATCAAGCCCCGAATCCTTCATAGCCTCATGCGCGGCCGCAACAGCATACTGGCTGAACTTCTCCATCCTTTTGGCTGCCTTGAAATCCATATAATTCTTAGCATCAAAATCCTTTACCTCTGCTGCAAGCTTAACCTTATAATCTGTTGTATCAAACCTTGTTATATTATCTATTCCAACTGTATTCTCTTTAACAGAATTCCAGAATTCATCCACACTTAAACCTATAGGTGTTATTGCACCCATACCTGTAACAACTACTCTTCTCATCAGATATTCATACCTCCATCTACTGATATCACCTGTCCTGTTATGTATGCTGCTTCATCTGATGCCAGAAATGCTACAGCATTGCTTATATCATCCACGCTTCCCATTCTTGAAAGAGGAATCATATCAAGTACTGACTTCTTCTGTTCATCAGATAAAACCTTTGTCATATCTGTATCAATATATCCAGGTGCAACTGCATTAACAGTTATTCCTCGCGATGCAAGCTCCTTTGCCGCAGATTTGGTAATACCTATCACACCTGCTTTAGAAGCACTGTAATTAACCTGTCCTGCATTACCAGCTATGCCTACAACTGATGACATATTGATTATTCTTCCGCTTCTTTGCTTTAACATGTATCTGCTTACGTGTCTTATGCAGTTAAATGTTCCCTTAAGATTAACATCTATAACTCTGTCAAAATCTTCCTCTTTCATTCTCATGATAAGACCATCTTTTGTTATACCTGCATTATTTATAAGAATGTCTATTCTCTTATATTTATCCATTATATATGTGATCATTTTTTCAGTTTCTTCATACGAATCAACCTGACACTTGTATTTTTCTGCCTTTCCGTTGGCAGCCAGAATATTTTCAACTGTTCTATCTGCTGCCTCATCATTACCACTGTAATTAACAATAACCACAGCCCCCTCTTTGGCAAAACGGGCAGCTATAGCAGCTCCTATTCCTCTGCTAGCTCCGGTTACAAGCACTATCTTGTTTTCATATCTTTTTATACAATTATCCATACACATAACACACTGCCTTTCATCGATACAATATTGCTAAAGCCTTACCAATATCCTGCCTGCATTTATTGCCTGTTATTTTATAACTACTTCCTTTTCCATGCTCTTAGCTATCTTTTTAACAAAGCCAGATAAAGTCTTTCCTGGTCCCACCTCAACAAATGTATCATAACCATCGGCTATCATTTTTCTGACTGACTGTTCAAAACGTACTGAACTATATACCTGCTTTGAAAGAAGTTCTTTTATATATCCATTGGATGTATTCTCATCCACATACTCAGCTGTACAGTTTGCCACATAAGGATACTTCACTTTATCAAAAGTAACTTTTTCAAGATCCTTCATAAGCTTATCACCTGCACCCTTAAGAAGCTTTGAATGAAACGGTCCACTTACATTAAGAAGGAGTGTTCTTCTTGCTCCTGCTTCCTTAAGCACTTCCATAGCTTCCTGTACACATTCCTTTTTACCTGATATTACTATCTGGCCAGGGCAGTTGTAATTAGCTGCGGAAACTGTATCAGGATACATATCATTATCAGACTCTGTGTTCCCGCTTTTATCCTTGTTATATTTAGCAAGTACACTGTCAACCTCATCTGATGTAAGCCCGATAACTGCAGCCATGGCACCTATACCAGCCGGAACCTCCTGTTCCATATATATTCCACGGTTTCTTACAAGTCTTACACCATCTTCATAAGATAGCGCACCACTTGCAGTAAGTGCACTATATTCACCTAATGAAAGTCCAATAGCTGCATCATACGTAAGGCCCTGCTCAACCATATCAGCAAGCTGGGCGATTTCTGTTACATATAACGCGATCTGTGTATACTCGGTTTTATCAAGAAGATCATTTTCTTCAAATATTAAATGCTCCATATTGATACCTGTCAGTTCACCAGCCTTCTTAAAGCACTTTACTGATGAAGTGCAGCTATTATAGCTTTCTCTTCCCATTCCAGTACGCTGGCTTCCCTGTCCTGGAAACATTACAACTGTTTTTCCCATACCTTTTAAATCCTCATTTCCATACACTGTTTTATGCCAGATTATTATGTGATTTATATACCTCAGAGACTTCCTTCATAAGCTCCTTAATAATCTCTTCACATGTCTGTTCCTTACTCACAAGACCTGCTATCTGACCTGCCATTACAGTTCCCTGCTTGACATCACCATCCACAACAGCCTTTCTTAATGTTCCAAGAGTAAGTCTTTCAAGCTTTTCAAACTCAACGCCTTCTTTTTCCATATCAAGATACTCTCTTGTCATGCTGTTTCTAAGTGACCTTACTGGATGGCCTGTGCTTCTGCCAGTTACTACTGAATCTATATCCTTGGCAGCTATAACTCTGTCCTTATAATTCTGATGGACATTTGACTCCTTAGCCACAACGAATCTTGTTCCCATCTGTACAGCCTCTGCACCAAGCATAAATGCTGCACATACACCTCTGCCATCACCTATTCCGCCAGCTGCTATAACAGGAATATCAACTGCATCAACAACCTGTGGTACAAGTGTCATGGTCGTTTCCTCGCCGATATGTCCACCTGATTCCATACCCTCAGCTACAACCGCATCTGCTCCGGCACGTTCCATCATTCTTGCAAGTGCAACTGATGCCACAACAGGAATAACCCTTATTCCAGCTTCCTTCCAGGCCTTCATATATTTGCTTGGATTGCCTGCACCTGTTGTTACTGCTTCTATATGCTCATCAATAACAAGCTGTGCTATTTCATCTGCATAATCACTTAAAAGCATAATATTAACACCAACTGGCTTATCTGTTATCTTTCGTGCTATATGTATCTGTTCTTTAACCCATTCTGCCGGTGCATTAGCTGCGCCGATAAATCCCATTCCACCAGCTTTGCTGACGTGGGCTGCCAGATTCGCATCTGCAACCCATGCCATGCCGCCCTGTATAACAGGATATTCTATATTAAGAAGCTCTGTTACACGAGTTTTCATAACTTATCTTCCTTCCTGACATTTATAACTATTTCTGGTTAGCCTCGATATAATCAACAACATCCTGTACTGTAAGAATCTTTTCAAGCTCCTCAGATGGAATAGTTACTGAACACTCATCCTCAAGTGACATAACAAGTTCAAAAAGATCAAGTGAATCTGCCTTAAGATCTTCCTTGAAATTAGACTCAGGCTTAATAACTGCCTCATCTATACCTAACTGTGCTGCAACTAATTCTCTTACTTTTTCAAACATAATGTTAAATCTCCTTAATTCTTATTATTTTTTATTATATGTTGTCGGGGTCAAAAGCCCACAACTTTGATATCTATGGCAAAGCTTTTGCCATAAACATCTTATATATGTTAAAATGCCGCTTATCCGGCTGCCTGATATCTTTTAGTAAGCAGTCTGCAAATATCTATATAATAAGCTTAGCATCTTTAACCATGCTACCATACAAGCAGAATACTTCCCCAGCTTAATCCTGCACCGAAACCGGCAAGTATAAGCTTCTCTCCCTGTTTTAAGCTTCCATTCCTGTTTAACTCATCAAGCAGAATCGGAATGCTTGCTGATGATGTATTTCCATATTCATTCAGATTGACTGGAAACTTATCTTTATCAGCCTTAAGTCTTTTAGCTACGCTCTCTATAATACGTACATTAGCCTGATGCAGTATGAATTTATCAACATCATTAACGTTCATATTATTATTATGTAAAAGTGTTTCTATGGCTGTAGGAACACTCTTTACGGCGAATTTAAACACTTCCTGTCCATCCATATGTATAAACATGTCTGTGCTGCGTGAATCAGAAAACCTCCTGCCACCTGTTAAAACAGAGGCACCTGTTCCATCATTGTAGATATTGCTGTCAATAATTCCTCTTTCCTGACCAGCAGAGGCACCTGTAACATCTTCTGTGTTGTTATCAACTGCTTTAAGAACCACTGCGCCAGCACCATCTCCGAAAAGTACACACACACTTCTGTCTTTCCAGTTAACTATTTCTGACATCTTTTCTGAACCAATAACAAGTGCATATTTATACGAACCTGCCTTTAACATTGAAGCTGCAATATCCAGGGCTGTAATAAAACCTGAACATGCTGCACTTACATCAAAACACATAGCATTTACTGCTTTAAGCTTTGCCTGTACAAGTGATGCCTGATTAGGAAAAGCATAATCAGGAGTTGACGTTGCAACTATAATCAGACCAATCTTAGAAGCTTCAATACGTGCATCCTCTACTGCATTTCTTGCAGCGTTATATGCCATATCAGCATTATCCATATCTTTTGCTATATGTCTGTTACATATACCAGTTCTTGTCCTTATCCACTCATCACTCGTATCTACCATTTCTGACAGATTATCGTTAGTCAATATATCTGGTGGAACATAGCTTCCTGTTCCTATGATTCTTGTTCTTATCATACTTTTTTGTCCTTATTTATTTGACTTACTAACAATTTGATTATCTTACTTTGATTTTCAAACATTATTTTTATACTACAAAACTTATGTGTTTGTCAAGATTATTTTGATATTCAAATTATTAAAATATACTAAAGCAATAAAAAAAGACCTGAAACAGATTATTACATCTGCTTCAGATCCTTTTTAACTTTTAGTTTAACTTCTTTATCCGGCGTGAGCGATTCACATATCTTTCGTACCGCCTTCTGATATGACAACTTATCTAACTTTAAGCAGTCGGTATCTGTAAGATATTCCCACGTTCTTTTTGGAAATGTAACAAAACATTCCGCAAGAAGCCAGCCTGCTGCAATCTGTGTATAATATCCATAGGCCGAAAAATCCCTGTTTACAAGTGAAAATATATCATCAAGATATAAACCATTGTCACAATTTCTTTCATCTGTGTTTTCTATATCTTTAAGAGTAACCTTTTTCATTCTCGGTCTTTTCATGCCATGCATATCAACCTTTAAGTAGTGGTCTAACAACATTATAAGACCTACTCTTGCCCTGTATTCATCACACGATTCTATACATTTCTTTATGTATGGCAGAAACTCGTCCCGAAACATATCCATAACCTTAAATTCCACACAGAAGCTATCGTTGACAGCCCAGTTGTTCACAAGAGGAACGAATGCGTTGAAGTCTTTTAAAGCCTTCTTAAAGTCTTTCTCCTTCGCTGTTCCCATTCCTATTATGTAGCTCCTAAGCAGTGTTTCTTCCTGATAAATATCCGGTTTACTAATCAGCTGCCGAAAATCCTTATTCTCCTTTATAAGCTGTTTTGCATATTGCTTTAATACCGGTTGTCTTATTCCTATTATATTATCGCAGCCAGGAATAAGTGAGGATGTAAATGCTGCATATTCCCCTTTATCAGTCATCCCCAGAAGTTCATTTCTTATATATTCCAGCATTATTCATAAAGAGGATACTTGTCTGTAAGTTCCTTAACCATAGCCATAGCCTTAGCCTGATTAGCATCAACATCATCAACAAGTAATGCAATAGCTTCTGCTACTACATCCATATCTTCTGTATTGAAGCCTCTGGTTGTAACTGCGGCTGTACCAAGTCTGATACCACTTGTTACGAAAGGTGAAGCTGGATCGTTAGGAATAGTATTCTTGTTACAAGTAATGTTAGCTGCATCAAGAAGCTTTTCTACTTCCTTACCAGTCTTATTCTTGCTTAAAAGATTAACAAGCATAAGGTGATTATCTGTACCACCAGATACGATATCAAAACCTCTGTTCATAAGTCCTGTACAAAGAGCCTGTGCATTATCAACAATGTTCTTAGCATAAGTCTTAAAGCTTGGATCAAGTGCTTCCTTTAAGCATACTGCCTTACCAGCAATAACGTGCATAAGTGGACCACCCTGGATTCCTGGGAATACAGACTTGTTAAACTTGAACTTCTCAGCAGCTTCTGCTGATGAAAGAATCATACCCCCTCTTGGTCCTCTTAATGTCTTATGTGTTGTAGTTGTAACTACATCAGCATAAGGGATAGGGCTTGGATGCTCTCCACCTGCTACAAGACCAGCGATGTGAGCCATATCTACCATAAGATAAGCACCAACTTCGTCAGCTATCTCTCTGAACTTCTTAAAATCAATAACTCTTGCATATGCAGATGCACCAGCAATAATCATCTTAGGCTTACATTCCTTAGCTATTCTTAATACTTCATCATAATCTATAAAACCTTCGGCTGTAACACCATAAGGAACTATATTAAAATATTTACCAGAAATATTAACTGGTGAACCATGTGAAAGGTGTCCACCACAGTCAAGGCTCATACCCATAACAGTATCACCTGGTTCTACCATGGCAAAGAATGCTGCAAGGTTAGCCTGTGCACCTGAATGTGGCTGAACATTGGCATATTCACAACCAAATAACTTCTTAGCTCTCTCAATTGCAAGTGTTTCAACAACATCTACATATTCGCAGCCACCATAATATCTCTTTCCAGGATATCCTTCTGCATACTTGTTAGTAAGAGGGCTTCCCATAGCTGCCATAACAGCTTTACTTACAAGGTTCTCTGAAGCTATAAGTTCAATATGGCTTCTCTGTCTTGCTAACTCATCATCCATAGCTTTAGCTAATTCTGGATCATAGTTCAATACTTCATCAAATGAATACATATTACAACCTCCATTTTCTATAGTTGTAGTTATACAACCTGTATGACTATTAATTGTATAGATTATTTATAAATAAGTCAATGTATAATTATACATTTTATTATATTTTATGCCTCTGTCGAACGTTTTAAATCCTCTGCAAGAAGATATATGTTATGTAATATATTCTTACAGTTCTTCATACTTTCAACTGTTGTGTCAGATACTCTTAGACCTTCAGTTGAAGCAGCTGCTACCTCTTCTCCTGTTGCTGATAAATGTGAAATATTATCAGAAATAACAGAAGTTGAATCCAGTATCTTGTTAATGCTCTGCTCAGCAGAATCTATATTGTTCATAAGATTGTCAACTGTTTTTCCTACGTCCTCAAAAGTCACTCTTGTATTATCAATAAGTTCATTCTGCTTATTAACCGACTCAACTGACGCTTTTATGCTCTCATTAGCTTTCTTCGTATCTTCATAAAGATTATTGATTATATCTGTTATGCTTGAAGATGCATTCTTAGTCTGTTCTGAGAGCTGTCTTATCTCTTCTGCTACTACTGCAAAGCCCTTTCCGGCTTCTCCTGCTCTTGCTGCTTCTATTGAAGCATTTAATGCAAGAAGGTTAGTCTGGCTTGAAATCTCTACGATAGAACCAATAAATCCCTGTACATCATCAACCTTTTCTGTAAGACTGTTAATCACATCTACGATTATATTGCTTGCATCATGTACATTCTGTGCCTGTTCCTTAAGTTCAACTACTATAGCCTTACTATCATTAACAGTCTCATCTGTTCTGTGTGAGGCCTCAACCATCTCGCTTATCTCTTTTTCAGCAATATCAGTGTTTTCCTGAATCTCTGCACACATAGTGGCCTGTCTTTGTATGGCTTCTGCTGTGCTTTCTGTGCTTTCTGCTATATCTTTCATTGAATTGTGGTTTATATCTATGCTCTTTTCTAACTCATCAAGCATATCCATAGCCTGTCCGAAATGTCTGGTTATATTATCAGCTACAGCAACCATCTTCTCGTTATTCTCTTTCTGTATAACTGCTGCTGCCTCTATCTTGTTCATATTCTCTGCAAAAAACTGCTTAAGCAGCTTTGTTACACTAAGAGATATACATGTAACAATAACCAATACTAATATAGCAAGAACCCTGCTTGCCATAACCACTCCATTATACATATTATAATCCATAATAAGTCTTATGACATTAGCAGCTATCGCAACGCCATCAGCCCACAATATTAGTTTTTCATTAAGATATACCATCGAAGCCATAATCAAAGGAAGTACATATGTCCATACACCATCAGTTGAATTAAGCAGTATAAGAACAACATATCCAAGTGCCATTGATACCGCAATCGTTAATTCACACACTCTGGTCTTCTTCCTTAAAATATAAGCAGCTACTGATACAACAATTACCGCAAGTGCCACAACAAACTGTATTAAAATCTTTCCTTTGTTATGTCCGTCACCCACTCCTAATGCTGCCATCAGTGTCAGCGCAATATAACCAAATACTATGAGAACTGTAAATAAAACAGTCCTGTTTGCCCTTATATACTGATTCTCTGTCATAATTTTTCTCCCGTCTTTTGTTATAGTTTTGCCAAGATTTATAAAAAAAGTATATACCCATGATTATCCAAATGCAATATTTTTGCTAAAAAAAAGCTGATAAAGACATTATTTTTATCCAGATTTCACAAAGTATTGTCTAAAAATATAATTAAAAAAAGCATTTGAAAATATCCATTAAATACTTTCAAATGCTCTTAAAATATTATTCCTGTTCTGACTCTGTAATGCTGATAGATAAGTCTTCAAGCTGTTTTGCATCAACAACATCAGGTGCGTTAGTAAGAAGACATGTTGCATCCTTTACCTTAGGGAAAGCAATAACGTCTCTTATTGAATCTCTCTTTGCCATAAGCATAACAAGTCTGTCAAGACCATATGCAAGTCCTGCGTGTGGTGGTACTCCATACTTGAATGCATCAAGTAAGAAACCAAACTTCTCATTAGCAACTTCATCTGTAAGACCAAGTGCCTTAAACATCCTTGACTGTACATCAGCCTGATGGATTCTTACTGAACCACCACCTATCTCTGTACCATTAAGTACAATATCATAAGCCTTTGCACGTACTGAACCTGGGTCTGACTCAAGCTTATCAAGATCCTCATCCATAGGCATAGTAAATGGATGATGCATGGCTACGAATCTTTCTTCTTCATCTGACCACTCAAACTGTGGGAACTCTGTTACCCAGAGGAACTTATAATCACTCTTGTCAAGAAGTCCCATCTGTCCTGCAAGTTCAACTCTTAATGCACCGAGTACATTCCATACAATCTTGTTTCTGTCAGCTGCAAAAAGTAAAAGATCTCCTGGCTTACCTTCCATAGCCTCAACAAGTGCATTCATCTCATCCTCTGTCATAAACTTAGAGAATGAAGACTTAAGTGAACCATCTTCATGAATAGCTATATAGGCAAGGCCCTTTGCTCCATAACCCTTAGCGAAATCAACAAGTGCATCTATCTTCTTACGAGGCATATTTCCCTGACCTGCAGCGTTAATACCACGTACAGAACCACCATTCTCAATAGCTCCTGTAAACACGCTGAAGCCACAGTTCTTAACTATATCTGTAACATTCTTAAGCTCCATACCAAATCTTAAGTCTGGCTTATCAGAACCGAATCGATCCATAGCCTCCTGCCATGTCATACGCTGGATAGGAAGCTTAACATCAACATCTAACACTTCCTTGAAAAGATAAGCTAAAAGTCTTTCATTAACATCGAGCACATCATCAACATCAACAAATGACAGTTCCATATCAATCTGTGTAAACTCTGGCTGTCTGTCAGCTCTTAAGTCCTCATCCCTGAAGCATCTTGCTATCTGCATATATCTGTCATAGCCAGAACACATAAGCATCTGCTTAAAAAGCTGTGGTGACTGTGGCAGAGCATAGAACTTACCTGGATGAATACGGCTTGGTACAAGGTAATCTCTTGCTCCCTCCGGAGTTGACTTAGTAAGCATAGGTGTTTCGATTTCAAGGAAACCTTCCTTTGCAAGAAATGCTCTTGTCAGAGTTGCCACCTTACTTCTCATGATAATATTAGACTGTATATCAGGTCTTCTTAAATCAAGACATCTATACTTAAGTCTGATATCCTCCTTAGTATTTATATTATCCTCGATAGGAAATGGAGGTGTTTCTGACTCTGAAAGGATTCTTAAAGATTCTGCTGCTATCTCAATATCACCAGTCTTAAGATTCTCATTAACTGCACCGCTTCTTTTAACAACCTTACCAACTACTGCTATAACGAATTCGTTTCTTAATGTATAAGCTTTATCAAAGCCTTCCTTACCAACTATATTCTCATCAAAAAGTATCTGTAGGATGCCGCTTCTATCTCTTAAATCAACGAATATAAGCGAACCAAGATTACGTCTCTTAGCCACCCAACCCATAACTGTAACTGTGCTTCCTATGTCAGCACCTGACACCTCTGTGCATCTGTGTGTTCTCTTTAAGCCAACCATTGACTCTGCCATTGTTAATTACCTCATTCCTGTAAATATTTGATTAAAACAAACTCTGATAAATAAACCATATGGATGCCATATAATCAGATCATTCTAAATATCAAGTATATCACTTATATCCAGGTCATCAATATCAATTCTGCTGTTTTTTATAAGTTCAAGCGTTGATTCCTCATGAATAAGTCTCTGAAATAATATAAAGACCTTCATATCAAGATTCTTCACCTCATCAATCATAATAGAAACAGCTGTATCTATATCAAATGCTTTTCTATAAGGTCTGTCTGATATAAGAGCTGCGAATTCATCTGTAACCTTAAGAATTCTTGCTCCCATCGGTATATCCTCACCCACAAGTCCATCAGGATATCCGCTTCCATCGTAGCACTCATGGTGTAAAAGTACAACCTCCATAATATTATCTGAATAATCATACTTTTTCAATACATCATAGCTGATTTTTGAATGCATGCCCATATACTTTTTTTCCTCTTCTGGAAGACCATTGTTCGTTCTTCCATAAAGATACTCTGAAAGCTTAAGTTTTCCAATATCATGCACCATAGCTGCCACTTTTAGTTCGTATGCCTCAGCTTCTGACATACCATACTCCTTAGCCAGGGCATATGTCAGATTAGCAACAAGCACTCCATGCTTAATACCACTTTTGAAATCATTGACTACGTAGTCAATAAGTTCATTATTCATCTCTTTTTTCATATTAAACTTAACCAATATATACTTTTATTCCAGACAAAGAATTTAAACAATATATTTGTCTGAACAATATTTAATTATATTTTTCCAGGTGAGAATTGTCAATCTCATAATAAGCTATTTTCATGCTTTTGTACCTACGCTGATATACTCTTACCTGTATATAACTGGTAATATCTTCCTTTTTCCTCCATCAGCTGTTCATGTGTTCCTCTTTCTATTATTCTGCCCTGTTCCATAACCATGATACAGTCTGCGTTACGAACTGTAGAAAGTCTGTGTGCTATAACAAAAGAGGTTCTTCCTGACATAAGTGCATCCATTCCCTTCTGTACAAGTTTTTCAGTTCTTGTATCAATAGAAGATGTTGCCTCATCAAGAATAAGTACCGGTGGGTCAGCTACTGCAGCACGTGCTATGGCTAAAAGCTGTCTTTGTCCCTGACTTAGATTAGCACCACCACTATGAAGCACTGTGTTATAGCCTTCAGGCAGACGTCTTATGAAGCCATCTGCATTGGCAAGTCTTGCTGCTGCTATACACTCCTCATCAGTTGCATCCAGACGGCCATAACGGATATTTTCCATAATAGTTTCTGTGAACAGATTCGTATCCTGAAGCACTATACCAAGGCTTCGTCTTAAATCATCCTTTTTAATATGATTAATATTGATACCATCATATCTTATCTTACCATCCTGTATATCATAGAATCTGTTAATAAGATTCGTAATCGTAGTTTTACCAGCACCTGTGCTTCCTACAAATGCTATCTTCTGACCTGGAGTTGCATACATTCTGATATCATGAAGCACCATCTTGTCAGGATTATATCCAAAGTCTACACCATCAAAGGTAACATCACCTTCAAGTCTTCTGTATTCTACTGGCTTGCCATCCATAGCTGGTCTTTTCCATGCCCACATCATAGTATTTTCCTTAGTTTCTGTAAGCTCTTTATCTGCATTATACTTTACATTTACAAGTTCAACGCGGCCTTCGTCTGTTTCAGGCTTCTCATCATATAACTCAAATACACGTCCGGCACCAGCCATAGCCATAACTATACTGCTTACCTGCTGGCTTATCTGTGTTACAGGCTGTGTAAAGCTCTTGTTAAGACTTAAAAATGCTACAAGAGTACCTATAGTCAGTCCCGAAAAATCACTGAGTGCTAATATACCACCAGCAATAGCACATAAAACATAGCTTATGTTGCCGATATTACCATTAACAGGCATAGTAATGTTAGCAATCTTATTGGCGTTATTAGCGCTTGCACGGAGTGCATCATTAATCTTTCTGAACTGCTCTATACTTTCCTCTTCATGACAGAACACCTTTACAACCTTCTGTCCTTCCATCATTTCCTCAATATAAGCATTAACCTTACCTATATCCTTCTGCTGTTCAACGAAATATTTTCCGGAAAGTTCACTTAATCTGGATGTTACATACAACATAATAATAACCATGATGACAGATACTATAGTAAGTGGAATATCAAGCACTATCATACTTACAAATGTAGAAACAAGTGTTATACATGAGTTGATGACCTGAGGTATACTCTGGCTTATAAGCTGTCTTAATGTATCTATATCGTTAGTATACACTGACATAATATCACCATGTGCATGTGTATCAAAATATCTTATAGGAAGCGATTCCATGTTAGTAAAAAGCTCAAACCTTAACTTTTTCAAAGTACCCTGTCCAACATTTACCATGATTCTGTTGTATATATATGAACATAACACACCAACAAGAAGTACTGCTGAAAGCTTTATAATAGCAGCTGCAAGTGGAGCATAATCATGCACTGCTGACTGTGTGAGTGGAATAATATAGTTATCAACCAGCTTCTGGATGAAAAGAGTAGCTATAAGTGTTGTAAGTGATGAAACTATAATACATGCCACAACAGCTATACATGAAAACTTATAATTCTTTAAAACATATCCTAATAATCTTTTCATAACATGAAGTGCATTCTTTCCTTCTCTATCTTTCCTTTTATGCTTTCCATCACCTGGATTCATGTCTGATTTATTCAATATTTTATCAGAATTTCCAACATTTTTACTCATTATCTTCTCCTCCCTTCTGCTCATCAAAATCACCACCGCCCTGTGTCTGGACTTCATATATCTCACGATATACCTTGTTACTTTCTATAAGCTTCTCATGTGTATCAAAGCCACTGATTTCTCCGTTATCAAGCACAAGTATTCTGTCTGCATCCTGGATACTTGATATTCTCTGGGATACTATAAGCTTAGTTGTTCCTGGAATCTTAGTTGCAAATGCCTGCTTTATCTTAGCATCTGTTGCTGTATCCACCGCACTTGTTGAATCATCAAGTATAAGAACCTTAGGATGCTTAAGAAGAGCTCTTGCTATACATAATCTTTGTCTCTGGCCACCAGAAACGTTGGTTCCACCCTGTTCTATCCATGTATCATACTTATCTGGCATACGCTCTATGAATTCATCTGCACATGCCTGCTTACATGCTTCTATACACTCTTCCTTTGTTGCGTTATCATCGCCCCATCTTAAGTTATCAAGAATAGTTCCTGAGAATAACACATTTTTCTGAAGAACAACTGATACCTCATCTCGAAGAGTTTCTATATCATATTCTCTTACATCAACTCCACCAACACATACACTTCCGTCCTTAACATCATAAAGGCGGCTTATAAGATTAACAAAGCTTGACTTACCACAGCCAGTTCCACCGATGATACCAATAGTCTCTCCTGACTGGATGTGTATATCTATATCATGGAGTGTATCTGTTTCACTGTCTTTTTTATATACAAAATCTACATGATTAAAATCTATTCTACCATCAGAAACTTCCATAACTGGGGCTTTGGGATTAGTTATATCTGCCTTTTCGTTAAGAACCTCTGCTATACGTTTTGCACTTGCAGCACTCATAGACACCATAACAAATACCATGGAAAGCATCATAAGTGCCATCATCATGCTCATAACATACGAAAACATAGATGTAAGATTACCTGTTGTCATAGTTCCATCTGCTATAAAATGTGCCGCAAACCATGAAAGAGCAATAATACTTGCATATATGACAAACATCATAACCGGGTTATTAAAAGCAAGCCATGATTCTGCCTTTACAAATGTATTATAAAGACTGGTTGCTGCCCTTTTGAACTTATCATTCTCATAATCTTCCCTGACAAATGCTTTAACTACACGTATACCAGAAATATTTTCCTGTACGCTCGCATTAAGATTATCATACTTTGCAAAACCTTCTGTGAATATAGGTGTTACCTTATATATAATAAAGAAAAGCACGAATCCAAGAAGTATAAGTGCCACTAAAAATATAGTACTCATAGTCGGATTAATGATAAAACACATAACCATGCTGCATATCATCATAAGCGGTGCCCTTACAGCTATTCTAAGAAGCATCTGGTATGCATTCTGCACATTAGTAACATCTGTAGTCATACGTGTGATAAGACCTGCTGTACTATACTTATCAATATTAGAAAATGCGAAATTCTGTATATTGGTATATATTCCTTCTCTTAAGTTGCAGGCAAAGCCGGTTGATGCGCTGGCTGCATACTTTCCTGCCTGAACACCACAAAACAGACTGACAAATGCAAGTACTATCATAACTCCTCCGTATATATATACGTTTTTCATATTGCCTGCCTGAATACCCTTATCTATAATGCTTGCTGTAACAAATGGTATAAGAATCTCCATAAGTACTTCAAATATAATATAGAAAGGAGCTTTAACTGAATCCTTCTTATACTGGCCTATATAAGCCGATAATGTTTTTATCATACATCAAACCTCATTTCTGCGCATATTATCATATATCTTTTGTAATAAGCGCCATAATTCTTCTTTTTCATCATCATCAAGACTGGATAAAAACCATTCTTCCTTCTTTACCATGTTCGCCCATGCATGCTTACATACACCACGTCCCTTGTCTGTAAGCTTTACATGCTTTACTCTTTTATCATCTGGTTCGTAAAAGCTTTCAATCATAGCCTTCTTTTCAAGTCTTGCAACTATTCCGGCTACTGTCGCCTGTGCCACACCAAAATGCTTCTCAAGTTCTTTAAGAGTTATGCTTTCGTTCTTAGTTTCACTGATGATTATAAGCATTTTTATCTGTGATGCTGTCATATCATCGCTCTTAAGTTCCTTGTTTGCACATGTTCCCAATATGTCATTAAGGCGTTTTATAAGCTCTCCACAATGAAGTTTATCTCTTACCACTTGCAACATCCTTTCTTAAATTAGCATATCAAATGAGAATATCAAAAAAGCTGCAGTCATTCTGCAGCTAAAGAACTATATTATAATACGCTATTGATAGCACGCTGTCAATAGTGTGCTGTTGAATATTACTTCTTTTTTACCAAACATCTTTTCTTAAAAAATGATATTCCATAACACATTATGTCATCATAGTCATCTTCATATTCTTTTGCATACATACGCTCATCTATCTGTTCCAATGCAATATCACATTCGCTTTCCAATTTATCTAAAGCTCTTGTATACTTAGCTTCAAAAACAGCCACACGTGCATTAACAGTGTCATACACAACAACATCACTTCTTCCCTCACCGTGTTCCTTGTTGGAATCAACCATATAGCCTGCACCTGCAAATATTCCTGCTAAAAATGCGTGATAAAAATCTTCCCTGTAATCGTGATAGCTTATAGTTTTCCTTAAAAGCTTATTCATTTCATAAGTAATGCTCTCACTATTACCACTCCATACTGCATCAAATAAAGCCTTTCTATTCCACATTCGTGCACTATCACCGAACCATTTAATAACTGTGGTTTCAAATATATCCCTTATCTCCTTGTTAGGAATGGTCAATGCTGTCATTTTACTATCATCTAACTTGCGTCCAACATCTTCTTTCACTTGTGTAAGGTATCCTGTCAAATATAGAATACTCCATATATTATCCTCATCCGAATGTAAATAATCATACGTCAAATATTCATCTATATGCTGAAAAATGTGTCCCCCTGACATAAGCACTTCCAATTTTCTGGTTATATTACTTCCTGAATAATCTATAAATGAACGAATAATTGCATTATCACTTGTATTTTTCCAATAACTTTGTGGCTTTGCTTTAGGATTATATTGTAAATCCAAAATATAATTCATAACATCCCACGGACAATATATATCATAATTACCAAAATGATATCCATCATACCATTCTTTTATAATATCAGCATGCGTTATTGCATCCGCATCACTTAGAATTTTATTAACCTCTTTCTGCGTAAAACCGAAATATTCATTCAAACGCGAAGACACAATCGTATCTGAAACAAAATTGTTCATACCTGTAAATATGCTTTCCTTCGCAATTCTAAGACATCCCGTAATAATAGCAAACTTAAGTGTTTTATTATCCTTTACCGTCTGCATAAGACTCTTCATAACATCTAACATTTCATTATAGTAACCATTATTATTGGCCTTTGCTACTGGAACATCATATTCATCTATAAGCAGAATGACCGGTTCATTATAATAATCATTCATCATATTCATAAGAAGGTATATACTACTCTTAACTTCTTTTACAGATGCATTACCACTAAGTAAATTCTTAAATGAAGTCTTCTGAAATTCAGTTGCTTTCTTACTGTCAAGGAGATAAATATGTTCATTAAAAAGATTAGCAATAACTACTGTAAGCATATCGTAAGCACCTTTAAAATCAAGTCCTTCAACTTGTCTGAACGACACAAAGATTGTTGGATATTTATTCATCCATTCACTACATAAAACCTGATTCTGTGATATTTCTAATCCATCAAATAATTGTTTACTGTCTTTGCGAATATCAAAGTATGAATCAAGCATACTCATCGCTAATGTTTTACCAAACCTACGTGGTCTTGTAATCAAAGTAACCTTAGTAGAAGCTGTTTTTAGAATATCCTTTATCAAACCCGATTTATCTATATAATAATATCCGTTCTTCCGAATTTCTGTAAAATCCGATACTCCAACAGGAATATTTAAGTTCTTCATAATTGCCCTCACCCCTCGTCTTTACTTTATTGGATTGTCGGTCTTATGCATATTATATCTTATTGTATTAAGAATTTCTATTACAATTTTATATATCTATAAAATACAATCTATATTTATTCAATCTTATTAAGAATATCAGTTATCGTATTATTTTCTATGCCTTCTCTGGCTTCGTGGTGACAGCGGGTTCACTACACCAGAACTTTACCGACAATGTGAAGAAATATAACTCGCTACGTCATCCGGCTTAAAGAGAATAACAATCTACATGAAAAGCTACATGCTTAGATTAAACAAACACTAAATCATACAATCTTTCCCCATCCATAACGCAGTATTTATGCTAACTATTCTATTTCATCATCAATCCCCGCAAAATGCATTAATTTTAATAAAATCAATGAAAAATTGTAAGATAACCAATCTATATATAAAAAAATACCATCAAAATACTCACTATTTTTATATTCTGGAAATCTAAAATACTCTACATATCCATTTTCAATATGTTCATTATATACGTGGCAAAAAACATCTACCCATTTCATATAATCATCATTTATGCTATATTCTTTAAATACTGTATCAGCTAACTCACTTAAATTATGTGTTCTATCTGATTTTCTAATTTCTCCATTCTTCTTTACTATAAGATATTTAAAACCAATCTCTACTGCCTGCCTACCAACATTTATCGTAACAACAGAATCTGGCAATATATTTATTAACTTATCAAATGCATTAATATATTCAACCCAATACTCTTTCCATCTACATATTTTATCTTTTTTTAATTCATCTTCTATATTTTTTGCACTTATTCCATTAAAAATTGGAGATTTACCATAAAGTACATGACACGTTGCATCTGCCCCATCAACTTGCAAAATGTCTCTATAGCTTATATCATTTCCATATTTTTCAAACTTTTTCATATAACCAAACTCCTATCCTAATAACACAATCTTAATCAATCTACTCATAGTCAATAAAACACCGTTAAAATCGTAATACTTGGTGTTGATAAATTTCTTTAGTTATTCCTATTATTTATTATAATATTACATAAGTCTCTTCCCATATTGGTTAAATAAAACTTATCCACCCTCGACTCTCCACAGTAAACAGTTATCCCCCCAGTCAGCATTCCCAATGCCTGCAATCTAAAACACCTTGCATAATCATATTTATGATTCTTCCCCTGCTCAAATATATCTATCAATTCTTTCACATCTTCCATAAACATCATATCAATAATTTGCAGATATTCCACGAAATCCTTATATTCTATATCTTTATTCACAAGTGAAATATAAAGATATGCTTGAATCTGTGACTTATTAACATCATTACTTCTTGATATAAATAAACATAGCTACTCAATTTCCCTGTATACCCACTTTTTCTTATTCACATATGCAATTCTTCGCTCATTTAATTCTTTCTGGTTAATGTTACCTTTAGACAATTCCCTTAAAAATCTGAATTGTTTCTTTAATTCAACACGCTTTATTATATCATTTGCCAACGAATATATGGAAACAGTGTACTTAAATATTGGTATATCTCTTATAATATCTGGTACAGCAAATCCTATCGTATCAAGTATATTATCAAATGCTTCATCCGTCATATTCTGTATTATCTCATTATTAAAAATAGATTCTGCCATTGAATCTGATATATTAAAATCTGGCATATTATTCACTCCTTCATCAATATTGATAATTAATGCTCAATCGTTATTGAATTCAAACTATATATTTTCTACATAATCTCACTCAACCTGCTCATCCTGATTCCAGCATCTATAATCTTGCATCTTTCCTCTTTTGACACCGCACCATTCTCCTCATTAACTATCTCCTGACAATGATTATATATATCATCCTTATAGCCAGTAAAATCCTTTATAAGATAAGCTGGAATCCCTTGCCTGATTAGCTGTATAATCGCATACTTTGCCAATGCTGTTGCACATGTTGAACCTATTAATTCATTAAGAATAAAAAAAAGTTTTGTACTGTGCGGTATATTCTTACGCGGGTTACTTAATTCTATAAACATATATTGGTTAACATCTGAACCATTACATAACTCATTAATAGCTCTTGTTCTATAATCCATATATGTATCCAAATTTGTCTTTAAGGTGTCCGGCAAATGAACAGAATATCCATTGATTACTATACGACCATTAGTGCTGTTATAATCCGCAGCTTTCAATTCTCTTATAGTTTTATTACTCATTCCAAAACATAATACAAGCTTACAAATCAAAGCTGATATATACGCTGAAAATGTTCCATCCCACTTTCCACTTATCAGGTCATCATAATTAGCAAGGTTAATTATCTCATTACATCTATCAACAATACGTCTTGCTACTTCCTCATCTAATGGCATGACCTGCTTTGACTCATTAAGCTTAAGACGTTTAATTGCACTCTCACACTGTTCTTTCATCTCTAGTGCATACACTTTATTATCAAAATATATATTGGAACATATCTGTTTTGCAGAAATATATGCATAAAAGCTTTTAACTGTGGATATATACAAATCTGCTGATGCTCTGTACTTCACCTGATTACGTTCAACATAAAAGATTATACTTTCAGCTACATCTTCTATTTCTAATCTCTTTAATATACTTTTATAATTAGAATCTGTCGCATTCTTCATCTCAACTAAATACTGATAAAATGAATATATCTTTTTTCGATATGCTTTTGCTGTGTCTTTATCCCACTTATCAAGGAATTCATCTTCTGACAAATGTAAATATTGTCAGAAGATGAATTATCAAAATTTTACATGATGCTTCGCATCGCAGACACATCGGTAAAAACATACATTATTAGTAAACGATTGAATGCTAACTTTTTTTTGAAGCTGTCCTTTACGGTTGCAACATCTTCATGATAGGTCATGCCAAATATCACACTCCATACAGAATTCGTGTTAATTTAAATCTCTTTAACACAGTTGTGATAATGCTAGCTACTCCCACCGCACACAAAAAGCTTATCACAACTTGTACTATCGGCGACACCTTACCATTCAACAGAATTATTGTCAGATATATAATCTGCTGATGGAACAAATAAATTCCAAAACTCTTTTCCTTCAATCCGTTCCATAATTTTGATTTTTTTGCATTAATCAGCTTTTCCGTAATTACTTTTACAGTGTAATATACGAAAATCACTCCCATATACGAACATGTATAACTTAGAAGTATACCAACTAATCGAGCTAAGAATAATGACGAGTATGAGTCCATGGTACAGCGTGTCTATTGTCAAATCACTACAGTAGATGCCGATGCAAAGATCATGATTGCGACTAGCAAATCGCAGTCAAGTGCCATCAAAAACCAGCTGGATGAGAAAGCATCTATATGTGTAGAGCCTTGCCGTCGTGATACTTTCCCGGTCATCGCATTGGCTGCAGCTTATCTCCATGAAGGTTGCACCGGATGTGAGTCAGAAACCGAGAATGGTGAAGTATTATTCTGGTTGTTCTCGTGAATTGCTCTGCTGTTGCAAGTACTTTGAAACGGAGCGGATTCAGGTCACAAGGGGCTTTACTTTTTCCGTGATGGATACTTCTTTTCAGTTATTGATGTGCTTGAATGGATATGGTGAAGTGCAGACGATGAATGCAGACCAGAAGCCGATGCGCTTCAGTAAAGGTGAAACACTGTTTTTGCTGGACTGTATGCTTCCTTCGCATCCATCGTTGCAGTCAGATTAATTTTCTTTTCTGCTAGATACTTTTCAATATATTCATCCTGAATAGGAGACTTCTTGTTATTTGCCCATGTGCATATATCATCAGCTTTTTTATATCTCTTATATACTTTTCTATTGTCTGTATACTTTTTTCATTTCTTATAAGTACCCTTTTAAAGTATTCTATTGATTCAGTATTTATTATTCTCTTTTCTGTTTCTTCTGTTTTTTCTGCTCCACCTGTTCCTTTAAATACTGTATTTTTCAAGCTTCTTTTCTCCAAATATTCTCGATTTCCGTTTTTTCCCATTTTTCCTATTTTCACTCCATTTACTTACACATTTAATACCTGATTGTGCCCATATTATGCTGATATATTCCTTAATACATATATGAACTATTTCATTATAATGTGTATTTTATATGATATATATTAATTTATGTATCACGTATGATGTTGATGGGATTTTTTTATCTCTTCACAATTTCCTCACACTTTTTCCATATCCCTGTCACATTTTTCCTCTAATATAACAATTGTTGAAGGACATAAGAACTGCTACATGACATAAGGTTGCTGACTAATATATGTTCCTATATCTTTCAACGATTGTATTTTAATAATACTTTTTCATAAACGATTACTTGTTAAACCTCCCTATACTTAACAGGTATCACTTTCTCCTTAAGCACAATACCCCATAAGAAAACGTCCTCCCAAGCGTTTTCTTATGGGGTATTGTATTACTTTACTGTGTTTATATATTTTCTACTTTTTTCCACAGCATTTTTTATATTTCTTTCCTGAACCACATGGACATGGATTGTTAGGATATATCTTTCTTTCGGTTTTTACTGCCTTACCGCCTAATCCATCCGGATACATATTTGTCGATATGGTGTCCGAATTTGCTTCCAGATCTACTGTCATCCCATATGAGGCATATTATCAAGCTTTGCAAACACATCTCCCATGGAGCCAGTGTATTCTATATCGTTTTGTGCATTCAGCTTAAAGTCAAGAGGTTCTCTGTTAAGTACAACCAGATGATTTCCTTTAAAGTCCCATACAAGTCCTGCCGCAGGATATACCTTAAGTGATGTTCCGGCCACTATAAACATATCTGCCTCTTTTATAGCTTTAACTGCACTTTCGTATGCACCTGCTGGCAGCTGCTCACCATATAATGTTACATCAGGACGTACTATTCCACCACATACTGTACAGTGCGGCACTGCTTTTTTACTTTCATATATATAATCTGATGGATATTTCTTTCTGCATTTCTCACAATAGTTTCTTGTTGTAGCACCATGAAGTTCTATAACATTTTTACTGCCAGCCAGCTGATGAAGCCCGTCTATGTTCTGCGTAATCACAGCTTTCAGTTTTCCCATTTTTTCAAGCTCAGCCAGTACTTTATGTGTTATATTGGGCTGAATTCCTCTTGCATCCATCTTCTGTCTGTAGAATTCAAAGAACACTTTAGGTTTATGATGAAGGCATTCTGCACTAAGAAGATACTCTGGTTCATACTTATCGAATTCAACGTCATGCTGGTTGTACAAGCCGTCTTTACTTCTGAAATCTGGTATTCCTGATTCTGTTGACACACCAGCTCCACCAAAAAATACTATATTTTCTGAATCCATTATGAACTCATATAACCTGTCAGCTGCTTGTGATGCACGAAGCAGCTCTTGTGCTCTTTTATATTCCGCTTCTGCCTTTTCGTATTCCTCTTCCGAATACTTTGTAATTATCTGCTCCTTTGTAAGTCCTAATTCCAGCATAGATACTATTGCTTTTATTCTTTCCTCGCTACGGCCAGTTTCCAGCCCTTCCTGGCGGCCAAGCAATTTACTTTCATCCTGCAATTTCTTTAAAGCATTACACATATTTACCTTCCCCCTTCTATTATTATCAGCTATATTCATCAGATATGGTGCATCTGTCATTACACTGATCATTCTTAACACTTCTATTGATATATTTCTATGATTATATTTATCATATATATTATTGAAGTTTTCCTCATAAATGGACTTTGTAATCTCAAATACCATCTTTACGTCTTTATTCTTAAACTTATACCTGTCTGAATCCCTCACCTGTACAAGATTCATTTTATAATCTGTAAATATATTTTCTATCTCTGGTCTCATATGTATCATCATATCTTTTATACTGACAGGACCGTCCCATGGCATCTCTGAATAGTATAGCACAATTGTTATTATAGGATGAAGTCTATCATCCTTTTTCATGCCAGACAGAAATTCATCTGATGTCATTCCTGATGTATATCTGTTCTTGCCTTTAAGTTCATTATACTCTTTCAGATATCCAAGTCCATCATATATCATCGTTCTAAGTGGCATAGCATAATGTACTTTATCCTGTATTTCTATTCCTAATATATTAAATTCTACACCATCATACTCTTTCTTGACAATATCCCTTACACGCTTTAATGAGCTCTGTCCCTTCTTCCATTTGATTGTTCCTGATATATCTGTATCCATTTCTTTTAACATATCCGAT
>OGIV01000399.1_pt1 | contig 33189 bp, 31 predicted proteins | sample 1571861 | NCBI WGS metagenome assembly OGIV01 (sample SAMEA2582099, study PRJEB24529) | metagenome | biome: Human gut stool | place: China | collected 2011 | reverse complement strand
AAAAATAACGAAAAAGCGCCTGCCATAATATTATCCTCCTGTATTTTGAAGTGTGCTTGCTTTGCTGTACCTGAAGTCTACCAAACGGTTCGTCCGATAAGATGGACTTATGAGTGCGTTTTTAAAAATATGGAGCGTTCTGGCTGCCGTCGCGCGGACTGATGGTTGACCGCACTATAGCAGGCAAAAAGTATCCGGTAAGGCCTCCGGTGGCGGGGTACACCTCACTCCGTCAGCCCCAACAGATAATCGGTGGACACCTGATAGAATTGGGCAAGCTGGATCAGGCGGGGGATCTCGGGGCAGTTGTCGTGCTCCCATGCGTAGACTACCCGGCGGGTCACACCCATGGTTCGGGCAAGGTCGGTCTGGGTATAGCCGTGCGTCAGGCGCAGGTGCTGCAAACGTTCTGATATAATGGTCATGGCTGCTCTCCTTCAATATAATGGACGTCCTCTCACAGCCCGGCGGATCTCTGTTTTACGGGTGCATTTTTAAACAACGTCAAGGGTAATGGTGCCGCTCTCTTTGGTGATGATCTCATACTCGGTGGACTGGATATCTCGCAATACCAACTTTTCAATACTCAGGATGCTGGCAAGGGGGATGGAAAGCATGGTGTGTCCGGCCATGAAATGCAGCTCTGACTTGTTCCGGTGCGTGTGCAGCTGGATGTCTTGGAACGCGATGTCTGCCCCGGAAAAACGGCGCACCCACTGGCTTTGCACTCGGATGTCTCGGCAAGAAAGGTGTCAATAGCGATTTTATAAGTATCCATGAGGAGCCTCCTGTGATTTTATATATAGCACTACTCTCACTCGTGCCCTCGCTCTCTGTCCTGCTATGATTAGTCGGCCTTCACGAACAGCTCCATGCAGTCCGCGCAGATGACCCGCACGTCCTTGGTGCTCCGGATGATGGTACCGCACTTGGGGCATACCCACCGCCGGGTGCTGCTCTTTGCTTTGGGAGGCTTGGGTGCGCCGGTCTGACTGCTGCCGGGTGATTTGCTGCCTGCTCCGGTGCCTGCCATATCCGACCACGCCAGCCGCTCGCCCATCTGAATATCCTGCCAGCCTTGGAAGATGATAAAGTCCAACAGCTCTTCGGACGGGCTCGTGATGGTCCAGCCGTATTTTTCGTGGTGGTCGACGGTCAAGCCGTGTGCCTCTGCCTGCTCCTTAAAACGCCGGTTATGGTAGACCCCATTGTTGCTGGTGTCCTTGATGCCGGTCTCCATGCAGTGCTCATGCACCATCTCATGCAGCAGGGTGGATGCGGTCTCTTCAATGGGACGGTCAAGGGTAGCCGACGAAATATTGATCTCGTACTTGTTTTCACCGCCTGCCTGCCAGACCTTGGAACAGGTGATATGACCATAGGCGGACGGGGTCTTTTTCAGGCTGATGATGGGCTCGGGCAGCTTGCCTGCAAAGTAGTGCTTGTTGAGCTCGCGGAACATCTTTTCCAGCTGACCAGCAGCGCGATATCAAGATGGAATGTTGTACAATGATTTGGACGTTAATTTGTGCAAATTGTATATTCACGAGAATAGGCCACAGATGCTATAATAAACACTATAATGTACGGAAGGAAAAATCAATGGCAAAGACGAGTGCAGCACAACAGCGTGCAGTTCACAAATATGTGAAAAATAATTATGACCGTTTGGAGCTATCGGTTCCCAAAGGAGAAAAAGTAACTATCCAGCAGGCAGCGAAACAGGCGGGACAAAGCGTAAACGCCTATATCTACGAAGCGGTATGCGCCAGAATGCAGCAGGAAAACGCCATGTCAGACACCCCGGGGGTAGTTAAAAATCTGGAAGGGGACGCTGACTCGGTAGAATGAGATAGTTGTTCCATCTCCCCAGACCTGATTAAAATCTAGAAGCAGAAAGCCTCTGCCTTTCACAGAAATGTGATTGGCGGGGGCTTTTTTAGCGTAAAAAATAGCCTGACCCAGAGCAGGTGGTAGCTGCAGTGATGGGATGCAAGTTATACCTATATATAATAGGGGTAGCAGGGAAGAGAGTAAAAACTATGTAGTACTGTGCGATATGCCTCGTCAGAACTCCTGATCAATGTGACGGCATAAACCGGCTTTTCAGTGCGAGGGGCGCGTTCTATTTAACGGCTGTCATTACATCGGAGCGGCTATCACACCTGACTGCACTCTCCAGCGCCTTGGACAACTATATGACCACACATTTTGTCCATCGATGATTTCATCTGGAGCTTTCATGCGAAACTGGGCAATGTGCAAAAAAGTTTCGGCTTCTGCGAAGTTTTTTCTAAGGTCGGACGGGATACATTTGTAAGGGTTTCTATTGATTCCCAGATATAACCATGATAAAATAAGAGAAGAATTCAAACAATGATGTCGAAAGATCGGTATCCTCCATTTTCCATGTGGAGGATACCCCTTTATGCGGGAAGGGGTGAACAAGGTGGCATTGCGCCTGTTTGAGCACAACGAGAAAGCATATCATGCGGCAGTCCGGATGATGAACCAGTATGGCAAAGCCGCCATTGTTTATCCCACCGGCACCGGAAAGAGCTATATTGCGTTCAAGCTGGTCGAGGACAACCCGGACAAGGTTGTGATCTGGCTTTCTCCCAGTGAATACATCTTCAAGACCCAGCTGGAGAGCCTGAAAAGGAACGACCCGGATTTTCCGTTGGCAAATGTTTACTTTTACACCTACGCCAAATTGATGTGCTGCACGCAGGCACAGCTGGACGAAATAGCAGCGCAGAAGCCTGCCTATCTTATACTCGATGAATTCCACCGTGCCGGTGCAAAATGCTGGGGCGAAAGCACGGTGGCTTTATTAAAGTTATGTCCGAACACAAAACTGCTGGGTTTGATAGCAACAAACATCCGCTATCTGGATAACAACCGCGACATGGCCGAAGAACTTTTCGATGGACATATTGCCAGCGACATGAACCTTGGCGAAGCAGTCGTCAGGGGTATTTTGCCTGCCCCGAAATATGTGACCACGGTCTACCAGTACCAGAAAGCGCTTGCAAAGTATCAGGTGCGGGTGGATAACCTACGAGCACCGGGCATTCAGGATGTGAATCAGAAATATCTGGACGCGCTGCGCCGCGCACTGGAGCAGGCAGACGGGCTGGACAGGGTATTTGCCCATCATATTACAAACAAATCTGGAAAATACATCGTGTTCTGCGCCAACAAAGAGCACATGGACGAGATGGTATCCCACGTGCCGGAGTGGTTCGCAGGGGTCAACCCGGATGTTGTGGTGTATCAGGCCTATTCAGATGACCCGAATACGGACAAGGCGTTTGCAGACTTCAAGACGGACACCAGCAACCGGCTGAAACTCCTATTCTGCATTGATATGCTCAACGAGGGCGTCCATGTGGAAGGCATTTCCGGGGTCATCCTGTTTCGCCCTACGATTTCGCCCATTATTTACAAGCAGCAGATTGGCCGCGCCCTGACCGCCGGAGATACCGCAGCCCCGCTGATCCTAGATGTGGTCAACAATTTCGAGGGCTTGACCAGTATATCCGGTCTGCAAAGTGAGATGCAGGAAGCAGTCCATCGTCTGTATGCCAACGGCGAGGGCGATAAGATCGTGACCGAGCGGTTCGAGGTCATCGAGCAGGTGCACGACTGCCGGGTGCTGTTCGAGCAGCTACAGGCAAGCCTTTCTTCCGGCTGGGAGCACTACTTTTCCGAGGCGAGCATTTACTACGCAGAGCACGGCAACCTGAACGTCCCGAAACTGTATACGACGCCCGGTGGTCTGAGCCTTGGGGTGTGGCTGGTGACCCAGCGCCGGGTGCGCGAAGGACAGATCCAAGGCAATCTAACCGAGCAGCAGATCGCGCGGCTGGACAGCATCGGGATGGTCTGGGGAAACCGGAAGGAAATTGCGTGGCAGCATGAATTTGAGGTCGCAAAAAAATACCATGACACCTACGGAAACCTGATGGTGGCCAGAAAGTATGTAGACCCGGACGGCTATCCCTTGGGACAGTGGATTCTTAAGACCCGGCAGCAAAAGCTGAATGGCCGCTTGAAGGAAGAACGCATCGCACAGCTTGATGAGATTGACATGGTGTGGAGCGTTTTTGATGCCAAGTGGGAAAAGGCTTATGCATTGGCTGCAGCCTACTATGAGGAAAACGGCAACCTGAATATCCCGCGTTCCTATGTGACAGCGACTGGTGAACAGCTGGGACAATGGGTCGCAAGCCAGCAATGGGTGTACCCAAAAGGAAAGCTGACGGACGAACAGGTCGAGCAGCTCAACCGTATCGGAATGTACTGGGGCAACCGCAATGACCGTCAGTGGAACGAAGGATATCAGGAAGCCAAGCGCTACTTTGATGCCCACGGCGACCTGAACGTCCCGGCTGATTATGTGTCGCCGGGCGGTTACAACCTCGGAAATTGGGTCAAGCGGCAGCGGTACACCCGCCAGAATCCTGAAAAAAGCTGCGCTGTGCTGACAGAGGAGCGTATTGCAAGGTTGGACGCCATCGGGATGCGGTGGGAGAAAAGTAACCCTAAGCACCCGTCTAAGCAGACAGCACAAGCCGAAAGAGTTACGGCAAAAGCAGGTTAAAAATACGCATAAACAAACGTTAAAAGTGTGAGGAAAACATGGAAAAATTGGAAGAATTGAATTACCACGTTGACTTTGGACCGTTCTATGTCCATTTAACCCGGAAGCAGAAACGATACCTTGCGGTAAGGTCTGTGATTGATCGTGTTTTGGCAGCGCTGGCGCTGGTTTTACTTTCCCCTTTGTTTTTGGTGGTGAGCATTGCCCAAAAAATCAGTGCACCAGACGAACCGATTTTCTTTCTGCAAAAGCGAGTAGGTAAAGGTGCGCATTGCTTTAATATCATCAAGTTCCGAACGATGAAGAGCTCCGCGCCTAAAAATGTGGCTACGGGAGATTTGGAAAATCCGCAGATGTACATTTCCAAAGTGGGACGTTTTTTACGAGACACCAGCATTGATGAGTTGCCGCAGTTGGCAAACGTGGTTCGTGGTGAAATGAGCCTGATTGGTCCTCGTCCACTGGTGTATACGGAACGTGAGATTCGTTTTCTGCGCCGCTGGTACGGGGTGTATCAGGTAACGCCGGGTATAACTGGCTGGGCGCAGATCAACGGTCGGGACACGGTGGATGTGTACGACAAAGTCTACTATGACCGGGAATACGTCCAGAATGTCAGCCTGAAATTTGATTTGAAGGTCATTTGGAAGAGCATTCAGGTCGTGCTGGGACGTAAAGGCGTGGTAGATGGAAAAATCGACCCGGAGTTCCGGAAGGAAAGCATTGTGCTTCTGCGGGAGAGCCGACCGGTGTCGATAGAGGATACAAACTGTGAAGTACAAAAAACACAAATGGTGTGAGTGAAAACGAGTATGAAAAAAATTCTTTTTGTTACCCATAATGGTCGATTTTTAGTTCAATTCGAATTAAATGACATTAGGATCTTACAAGACATGGGATATGAGGTCCATTGTGCAACGAATTTCAAAGGTGAGTTGATGCGAGTTGATGCCGAGCAAACATTGAAGGAACACGGCGTAATTTGCCATCAGATAGACATTGAGCGTTCGCCATTGAAGATGTGGCAAAACACTCGGGCATATTCTCAACTAAAGAGTCTTTTGAGGAGTGAGGATTTTGCAGGAGTACATTGTCATACTCCGATGGGTGGTGTAATCGGAAGACTAGCAGCAAGTGCAACGCATACAGCCCCTGTGATTTACACTGCACACGGTTTCCATTTCTATAAAGGCTGTCCACTGAAGAACAGATTGATCTATCAGACGGCGGAAACTTTTCTGGCTCGCTATACGGATGCACAGATCACAATCAATCAGGAAGATTTTGCGGCGGCGCAGAAGTTTCCGCTGCGTGGAAAAGCATACTATGTGCCCGGCATTGGTGTGGATGTGAAGAAGATTTCTTCTGTGCAGGTTGACCGGGCAACAAAGCGTGCGGAACTGGGGATTCCGCAGGATGCGTTGGTCTTTATTACAGTAGGAGAATTGATTCCTCGAAAAAATCAGGAATTCTTGATTCGAGCTTTTTCTAATGCAAATTTGACGAATGCGCATCTTTTGATCTGTGGAAGCGGAAGAGAAAAAGAACATCTTGAGCAGCGGATGCAAGAGCTGAAAGTTGCAGAGAAGGTTCATCTATTAGGATTTCGCCGAGACGTTTATGAACTGTTGAAGTGCTCGGACGTGTTTGTATTTCCATCGAAACAGGAGGGGCTGCCTGTAGCTCTTATGGAAGCGATGGCTGCAGGGTTGCCGTGTGTTGCCAGCTGTATCCGTGGAAATGTAGATTTACTGAAGGATAGTCGGTATCTGTTTGAACCGGCGGATGAAAATGCGCTCTGCCAACTGCTGAAGGATGTAGCAAATGGTGTGCAGATAGAGCAGGAGTGTGCACAGAACCGGGAAATGTTGAAAAGGTATGATACTGAGAATGTAAGCGAGTACATGAAATGTGTTTACATGGAAGTGCTAATAGGAGAAAAAGAATGACGGAAGAAATCGCTGCGAGTGAAAAACTGTTGACGTTTATCATACCAGTTTACAAGGTTGAAAAATATATAAATGAATGCGTAGATAGCATTCTTAACCAGCTCACTGATGCTTGTGAAGTCATTTTGGTGGATGACGGTTCGCCGGATCGTTCTGGTGTTATTTGTGATGGTTATGCAGATAGGGATTCGAGAGTAAAGGTTGTTCATCAGAAAAACGGTGGACTTGCGGCTGCAAGAAATACGGGGCTTGACTGTGCTCGAGGAGAGTATATTGCATTCGTTGATTCTGATGATTATCTGGACGGACAGTGTGTCTCCAAAATTCTAAACTGGATAACTCTTGGTGGTGCGGATATCTGTTTTATGAGAGCAATGAAGGTTTTTCCGGATGGGAAACAACAATTGCTTGATGATGAGATGAATCCGGAAATGCTCAAAGGAAGCAAGGGGTCCGCAATAAAGTACCTGTCGGAACGTTCCAAATATCCGGGAAGCCCTTGTACAAAACTTTTTCGTCGCGCACTGCTGGAGAGAAATCACCTCAGATTCCCGGATGATAGAAGAGTATCCGAGGATTTGGGCTTTGTTCTGCAATGTATCTTGAATGCAGACTCCTACGATGCACTGCTAATAGATTATTACTACTATCGACAGGCGCGGGAAGGCTCAATTACTAATAATGTGACTTACAAATCATTCTTAGGGTTGAGAGCGTTTGTGGAGGAATCAATCAATATTCTGACGGAGAATAAAAGTCCAAAGGGAAATATTGAGCGATATGCGATGAGCTTTGTGGCTTACGAATTTTCAATCATGATCTGGCAGTATAGCCGAATTGGAGAGGAATTCAAGAGTGAGGCTGCTAAGACGTTGAATGAGTACAGCTGGGTTTTAAGCTACGGAAGAACAAAGAAAACACATCTAGTTCGTTGGACGATGCAGATATTGGGAGTTAATACGACTATGAGAATGATGGATATTTATATGAGACTACGCAGTAGTAATCGGGGGGGGGGGTAAAGCGCAGTAGCTTTACAATAACCCTGCAGCCTTTTGCAAATAGCTATTTGCCTGCTTGCGGAGGTTGCTGCTGATGTCTCCTGTTCTGAGCTTTATTATTCCTGTGTATAACGTGGAAGACTATTTGAAAAAATGCATCAACAGCATTCTTGAGCAAGGCGGAACAGACTGCGAGGTGATTCTCGCGGATGATGGATCAACCGATGAATCCGGCCTGATTTGTGATGATTTCTCTGAGAAGAACACCAATGTCAGGGTGCTCCATCAGAAAAACAGCGGGCATTCAGCGGCACGAAATGCCGGGCTTAAAATGGCTGTGGGCAAATATGTGTCCTTTATTGATTCAGATGATTATATCGGGCAAGGCTGTGTAAAAGAGATTCTTAACTGGATCAAGACCGCTGATGCAGACATCTGTTTTATGGAAGGGTATAAGTTGTTTCCAGATGGGACGACAGAGAGCCTTGGAGATGAGATCGACAGATCACATATTTCAGGCAGAAGCCAGGAAGAAGTATTTCAGCATTTGGCAACACGCCCCAAATATCCGGGCAGTGCCTGTACAAAGCTGTTCCGACGTGAGTTTCTGATGGAGAACGATCTGAAGTTTCCGATTGATTTGACTCATGCTGAGGATTTGACGCTCTGCTTGAACTGCTTTTTGAAGGCAGAAAGGTTTGATGCACTTCCGTGTCCGTTTTATTACTACCGTCAGAATCGCGAGGGTTCAATGACAAGTAAAATCAGCGGTTCTTCCTTCCATGGATTGAGCGAATTTGTGTCAAACTTTGCAGACAGTCTCACGGATAAACAACGAAAACCTCACACGAAGATAACAGGGTATGCGATGGCATTTGTAGCCTACGAGTATTCGATTCTATTGTGGGAATACAGCAGACTGAATGCCGCTGAAAAGAATGCCGCTAAGGAGTTCTTACAGGATTACAAGTGGGTTTTGAGCTATGGAGCATCGAAAAAAACAAAACTGATTCAGAAGGTCGTTCGCATAGTGGGGGTAGACCTGACTGCGAAACTTCTTGATGTTTATATGAGAAACAGATAAAATTCGGCAGTTGCTGTGTGCTGATTGGTGACTGTAGGGATAGAGAGGGAGAATAAACAATGAAGGTTGCCATTATTACATTGCATCGCGTGTATAATTACGGCTCTGCCTTGCAGGCGTATGCCACACAGACTGTATTCGAGAGAGCTGGATATGAAGCAGAAGTTATTGACTACATAACAGAACAGCGAACCAAGAAGCAGATTATGAAAACTGCTGCAGCTGGAAGTAATAAAGGAATGTCCAGCACTGCATATAGATTCTTTAAGATGTTTTCCGTTTTGCTGAAGGAAATGACATTCGGAAAATTCGTAAAAAAGAACCTGCACCTGACAAAACAATATATTACAGCAGGTGACTTAGAGAAAGACCCGCCGCAGGCAGACATCTATGTCACTGGAAGCGACCAGACATGGAACAGCCAATATAATGGGGGCGTAGACCGTGGGTTCTTCCTGACCTTTGCTCCGAAAGATAAAGCGAAAGTTTCCTTTGTGGCCAGCTTCGGAAAATCGCATCTCAACGATAAGGAAGTGGCTGAGACGAAGCCTCTCATTGCGGAGTACAAAAAGTTATCCGTCCGGGAGGACTCTGCACTTGATGTCCTGCATCAGCTTGGCAGAGATGATGGCGTTCAGCTCATTGACCCGACCTTGCAGATCACAAAGGACGAATGGCTCCGGCTGGCATCTCCCAGATTGGTAAAACAGTCTTATCTCATTCTGATGCTCCTCTACAATGAAGATAACCATGCAACGGAATATGCCCGGAAGATTGCAGATAGAAAGGGGTTAAAGCTGATCAAAATCTCGTGGGAAATGAAGAAACCGCCCATGGTCGATCAACTTTTTACCCATCGTTCTCCGGCGGATTTCCTGTCACTGTTTGCAAACGCAGATTTTGTTGTGACCAATTCTTTTCACGGTCTGGCCTTTTCCATCAATCTGGAACGGGATTTTGTGGTCGTTCCGAGAAATGAATTCAATTCCAGAATCGAAAGTCTGCTCACGCTTACCAATCTTCAGGAGCGGTTGGTCTCAACAGAAAATGCTGCGCTGGCAGAGTCGGAGAAACCTATTGATTACGGAAATGTCAACACTCGGTTGGCGGAAGAACGTCAAAAGGCAAAAGAGTACATTGAAAGTTTGAGGCAATTATAAATGTTGAACTATCTTGCTACACAAGACGAGAGCAAATGTTGCGGTTGCGGTGCCTGCGTAGAGATATGCCCCCAAAAAGCGCTTTCCATGAAACCAAATAAAGAGGAATTCCAATATCCCGCCCTTGATGCGAATCGGTGTGTCGATTGCAAATTGTGCGAGAAAGTCTGCCCAGAGATGAATCCGCCGCAAAAAGCTGAACCGCTGGATATATACGCATTGCAGAGCAAAAATGCGGAAGAACTATTTGAGAGTTCCTCTGGTGGTGCATTCCGGTTGGTCGCAGACAGTGTTATCCAACAAGGTGGAGCAGTCGTTGGCTGTGTCTGGAATGAAAAAATGGAGCCGGTGTTGACTATTGCGGATTCTTTGGATGGACTGAGACCCATGCAAGGAAGCAAGTACTTGTCCAGCAGTACAGAGCACACTTACAGCCAGACAAAGAAACTTCTGGATGCGGGAAGAATGGTTCTGTTTACCGGTACACCGTGCCAGTGCGCTGGTCTGCTCAATTATCTGCGAAATCCTTATGATAATCTGCTCACTATGGACTTCTTGTGCCATGGTGTACCGTCACGGATGGCTTTTGATGCGTATCGGGAGCATTGTGAGAAACATCGTAGCGGTAAGATGAGCCGGTATAAGTGTCGTGATAAGAGCGCACATGGTTGGGCTATTTCGGAGTCGTACTGCGTAAACGGCAAAAAGTATACAGCACATGGTATGACAAGTCCGTATCTGTTTGGTTTTATCAGTGGCTATTTCAACCGGTACAGTTGTTATACCTGTAAGTTCCGAGGACTGGAGAGGTTCACAGATTATACGATCAGCGACTTCTGGGGGTACCAGCAGGAACTCCATAGTCATGATGGCATTTCTGCATTTCAGGTCAACACGCAGAAGGGCAAGGAGTTCATGACTCGGTTTGCACTGAACGCCAGATACCACAGCGCAAAACGGGAGGATGTGGCGGTTGAAAATCCGGCTATCCTCCACTCGCACGAAGAAAAGGTGCCGGAACTGCGGAAAACGATCTATCAGCAGATCCAGACGGACGGCTGGGCAGTTGTCGAAAAGAAATACCTGAGGTGTAGGCATTTCTACCTGAAAAAGCTGTGGTATGCGCTGCCAGATGGGGTGACGCGGAAGATCAAGAAAATGGCGAAAGGATAACAATGATGAAAGTACTCTATTTATCCTCTTTGTGTTCTATAAAGGAATACGAGAGGATGTTTAAGACGTATGGTTCAACATCAAGCCATGCTTCTCAGAAATTCAATCGTATGCTGGTGGATGGTTTGATTGCAAATGGCTGCGAGGTTGACGCACTGACGCAGCGCATTATCGTAAAAGGCGGAGAACACGACCTGACAAGACCTGACGAAGAGGAAAATGGTATCCGCTATAAATATTTGCCACGATACGCCAGCAAAAAGAAAAACCGTCTGATGACGATTTGGAACGCATGGCAGGAGATTCGGAAGTGGAAGCAGAGAAACCCTGATGGAGTCGTAATATGTGACATAATTTTAGGGGAACTGTCCATTGCTACGTGGCTTTCCTCTTTTGGCTCATCTGTGAAGAACTATGGTATCGTTACGGACGTGCCCGGAATCAGAGCGGGTGACCAGCGAAAGGGAATCAAAGCGATTCCTCAAAAAATCAAGGACCATATGATATCTGTTTATGATGGATATATCTTCTTGACGGAAAAGATGAATGAGCGCCTGAACAAAAAGAACAAGCCTTATGTGGTTGTCGAAGGCATGGTCGATCAGGCTGTTCTTGATATTCCTAACACGATTGAAAACAAATATCCGGAAGCTGTATGTATGATGGCTGGTCTTCTGGAAGATATCTTTGGCGTATCAGCTCTGCTAAAAGCCTTTATGAAAACAGATAAGGCAAATGCAAGATTACTTTTTTACGGCAAAGGAAGTGCAGTCTCTGAAATCAATGCGTGTGCAGAAAAAGATCCAAGGATAAAGTACTGCGGCGAATTGACCAATCAGCAAATTGTTGCGCAAGAAAAGAAAGCAACACTGCTGATCAATCCGAGACCCGCAGAAGGAGAGTGGACGGCATATTCTTTCCCGTCAAAAAATATGGAGTATATGGCATCCGGAACGCCACTTGTTGCGTATGACTTGCCGTGCATCCCCAGAGAATACCTTCCTTATTTTTATCAGATTACAGATGAAAATCAGATGGGACAGCTCTTGCAGGAGCTTTTGTGCAAGGAACCCGAAGAGCTGCACGGCTTTGGTCTGAAAGCGCAAAAGTGGGTCACGGAGCACAAGAACGCTAAGGTGCAGGCTCATAAAGTGGTGGGGATGCTTCAATAAGAAAAAATGGAGGATGAAGATGTTTGATATTCCGGTGGTTCTTATAATATTTCGCCGATGCGATACGATGCCAAGAATCATACAGCGACTGGCGGAAGTAAAGCCTAGAAAAGTATACATACTTGCTGATGAAGGCAGAAATGAAAAAGAGATAGAACAGGCTCACGAATGCAGAAAAACAGTGGAATCTCTCATCAACTGGGATTGCGAAGTGGTAAAAAACTACGCTGAAGAAAACCGTGGTGTTTACCGCAATATTGGTGAAGGCGCAAAGTGGGTGTTCGAGAGAGAGGAAAAAGCTATCTTTCTGGAAGATGACAATCTTCCGGAAACTTCTTTCTTTAGGTACGCCGACGAGATGCTGGAAAAATATGAAACAGCACCGGAAGTCCTCTGGATATGTGGAACCAACTACGTAACCGATATGAATGGCAAGGAAAGCTATGCTTTTACGCAACACTTGCTGCCTTGTGGATGGGCATCATGGAGCGCTAAATTTTTGAAGTACTATGATGGAGAGTTAAGTACATTCCGTGATGAGGCGCATAAAAGAAAGTTTTATAGCAGCTATTCAAACAGATGGCTGGCACAATGGCAATACCAGTCGGTTCGCAACGAAGTTGAAAGACATGAAAGAACGGGACGGTTCATTTCTTGGGACTATCAAATGCTGTGGTCGGTTAGATCGAATGGCTTATGCGGAGTAGTTCCGTTGCGAAATCAGATAACGAATATCGGGGTTGATGAGTTTTCGATTCATGGCGGAAATTCAAAAAATAATATCATGACGGATCGCTTTTGCGAGGTCCCTTCCAAGCAGCTGGATTTCCCTCTTGTACACCCAAATGAAATTGCAATCAATAAGTCAGTTGAACATCAATTGGCCGATATTATTTGTCCCCCGCATTTGACTGTTTTGAAATCCTTGCTTAGTTCAAAAATGAAAAGACTGATGAAACAAGATACAGCGAAGTCGTGGAAACAAATATTAAAAGAAATGAGGAGGTGATTGTTTGAATTTGATTATTATTCTAACAATCATCTTCTGTAGCGGCTATTTTCTCTCTATTACAACACTTGGAAGCACAATGACCATCATGGCAATGGTAGTCTGTTCTCTTGTGATTATTCTCGAAGGAGTTCTCCAAAGGAAAAGAAAGCTGCAGGGAGGATTGTTAATAGGTAGGAAAACTTTCTACTTGACTACATATCTAATGGCAATTGTGCTATTTTCTTCTGGATTGTCCAGCATTGTGGGAAAGCAAGTGATTTTGTACTTTTGTGCGATGCTTATTGTTAGTGTATGCGATTGGAATGACTTTAAAAAAGAATATATTAGGGTAATGGTTGTAATATCATGCTTTGCATTGATTGGATATGCGCTACAATACACGCCGGTTATTAATATGCTGCCCACAATGGTAAACTATAATGGAACAGTTTATGTCAATGGTATTCTATTCTCCTTTATTAAATATACATATTCGGGATTGACAGAAAGATTGCACGGACTGTTTTGGGAGCCGGGATTGTTTGCGACATATCTGGCGATTGCAATTGCTTTCTTGAAAAAGGAGAATACAAAAAATTATTGGATTACGCTGGGTCTATTTACCGTTTGCTTGATTATGACAAAATCGGGTGCGGGCATTGCAATGATGCCACTGATCTTGATTATTAAACTGACTGATAGAAAAGATGAGGAACTGTCGTTAAGAAGGAATGTACTGCTTTGCGGAGTTCTTATTCTAATCTTTATTATTGGACAGATAGGTTCAGATGTAATTGATCAATGGCTGAACGATTATTTGCTTGTAAAATTAAATGATACATCTAATGTCAGCAATTTTATGAGAACTAATGCCGTTCTTGTTGACTTGCAAATTGCATGGAATCATTTTCCGTTTGGTGTTGGAATTGCTCAGTATGCTTCTGAAGTGGCTAAGTTCAATTCCACGTTGCAATCGTCAGGAACATCAACTATAACGACATACTTAGCTGAATATGGAGTGCTTGGAATTCCTGTTGTTTTGATATGGATTAAAGCTTTATTCCAAATAGCAGATAGTCGTAAATTTGTTACAAGACTTGCGACTCTTCTTATGTTTTTAACAATCCTGACTAAAGAGCCACACGGTAACTTGCTCTTTATGAATTGCATTCTGTTGTACTCAACTGTTGGTTATCGGTCTGAAAATGACTTGATAAATATAAATATGGAGGAAAATTAAAATGTCTGCATTTGATAACGCAACCCTTATGATCACTGGTGGTACTGGTTCTTTTGGTTCTACCGTTCTGAAGCACTTCCTGGATTCCGATTTGAAGGAAATCCGCATCTTCTCCCGCGATGAGAAAAAGCAGGATGATATGCGCCACGAGCTTCAGGCTAAGCACCCGGAGGCCGCCAAGAAGGTCAAGTTCTACATCGGCGATGTCCGCAACCCGCAGTCTATCAAGGACGCGATGCCGGGCGTTGACTACATTTTCCATGCAGCCGCGCTGAAGCAGGTTCCGTCCTGTGAGTTCTTCCCCATGCAGGCTGTCCAAACCAACATCATCGGTACGGATAACGTGCTGCACGCCGCCATTGATGCCGGTGTCAAGCGTGTTGTCTGCCTGTCCACTGACAAGGCAGCTTACCCCATCAACGCCATGGGTATTTCCAAGGCTATGATGGAGCACGTCATCTATGCCAACGCCCGTGTGGCTGCTGAGCGTGGTGGTACGACTATCTGCTGCACCCGTTACGGCAACGTTATGTGCAGCCGCGGCAGTGTTATTCCGCTGTTCATCGACCAGATCAAGGCCGGCAACCCCATCACCATCACTGACCCTAACATGACTCGTTTCCTGATGAATCTGGACGAGGCTGTGGATCTGGTTATGTTTGCCTTCCAGCATGGCAATCCGGGTGACCTGTTTATCCAGAAGTCTGACGCTTCCACCATTGGCGATCTGGCAAAGGCCGTTCAGCAGTTGTTCGGCGATACCGGCACGAACATCATTGGTACCCGCCACGGCGAGAAGCTGTTTGAAACCCTGATGACCCGCGAGGAGCGTCTGCGCAGCGAGGATATGGGTCACTACTTCCGCGTTGCTGCCGACAATCGTGACCTAAACTATGATAAGTTCGTGGTCAAGGGCGAGGTTCATACCATGGCTGACGAGTCCTACACCAGCCACAACACCAACCGTCTGGACGTGGAAGGCACCGTCAAGAAGATTATGACCACCGAGTATGTCCAGAACGAGCTGAAGGGCATTCCCAATATTTAAGGTGGAATGAAATGAATTCGCAGAGAGAAGAGTATGTTGATGGGATGAAGGGGCTGGCTTGCCTTTTTGTCCTGCTAGGACACTTTACCGGGATTTATAAATACGCAGAAAATGCAACAGCGATTGACTCATGGTTCACACGGATGCTGACGAAAGGACCTTTGTCCTTTTTCACGGCGGAGAGTTTTTGGCTGTATCTGTTTTTTGTCCTAAGCGGATATTTATTGACTATGTCTACCCCCCCCCGAAAATGCAGTGAGTTTTTGAAAAAGTGTATAAAGCGGGTTTTGCGGCTTGCAATCCCAATCATGGGAGCGGCTGTATTTACTTTTGCGATTCAATGCACAATAGGCTTTTATAACTTCAAGATTCAGGATACTGTATCGAACACATGGCTTACGCATTTATATGGAACACAGCTAACCTTGAGAGATATCATCGAAGAACCGTTTCGCGTTCTTTTGCTGGGAAGCAGTAAATTCAATTCTCCATTTTGGTGCTTGAGAGATATGCTCTTGGCTTCGGTGATAATCTATGCGGTAGGATTGGCTTGCAAGACAGCGAAAATAAAAGGTTCCATACTTGGAGTCTTGATACTGCTTGGAGCGATTGTAAATAGGGGAGTGATTGTCGCCTGCCTTGTGGGCTCGATGACTGGCTTCTTGAAGCAACAGTTCAAAACTCTCAAGGTACCGAAAGTGGTGGCTGTGTGCGGTGTACTTTCACCCATTGTTGCATTTTTTACAGAGAATCTATTCGTAATGGATGCTGCTTTTGCTCTCTGTTTACTATCAGTGCCTATAGTTCCACAGGTGAAATCTTTCTTTGAAGCGAATTTTGTTAAGAAAACAGGAAGCGTTTCGTTTGGAATCTATGCGCTTCACTGGCCGGTGATAAATTCTATTGGTCTTGGAATCCTGTATGTTTTGGGTAAGACAATAAGCCCTGCGCCACTAATGCTTCTATCTCTGGCGGGAGTGCTTTTGGTGACTTCCATACTGGCGATTCTGTTTAAAGTAACTGTAGAAAGGCTGACTTCAATAGTCTGTAGGGTAGTAAAATAATTTAGGAAAGGCATTTTAATGAAAGAAAAACTACTACTGGTTGGTGCCGGCGGCTTCGGTCGTGTTGTATCGGAACTTGCCAGACAAACATATGACTGCGCTTTTGTGGATGATGGTGTCGAAATCGGGAATGTTATTTGCGGCATCCCGGTCGTTGGACATACAGAGACCCTGCAGGAACTTTTTGCAGAGTATAAGAATCTTGTAATTGTTATTGGAAATAACACAGTGCGTGAACGCATTTATGATACGGCAGAAAGAATCGGATATCACTTCCCGAATCTGATCGTTCAGAGTGCGTATATCAGCCCGTATGCAAAGCTGGGATGGGGCTGTGTTGTTTTGAATAATGCTGTTGTTCAGAATGGAGCAACTGTCGGAAACGGTGTGTTGCTTAACCCGGGCGTGGAGATTCACCATGACAGTTCGGTTGGAGATTATGATCTGATTTATACGAATTCGGTTGTGCGTACTTACGCAAAGGTTGGCAAATGCGTCCGCATCGGTAGCAATGTGACGATTTGCAATAATGCTACTGTGCCGGATGGGGCGGATGTCCCCGACTGCACAGCGGTATACCCGGAGGTGAAAAAATGAACATTCTGGTAACAGGTGCCAAGGGTATGGTGGGAACCGCCCTTGTGAACAACCTGAAAAATATCCGGGACGGTAAAAACAAGACACGTCCCGATTTGAAAATCGATGAAATCTACGAGTATGACTTGAGCTCTACCCCGGAAGAACTGGACGAGTACTGCCGGAAGGCAGACTTCGTGTTCAATCTGGCCGGCGTGAACCGCCCGGAAAACCCGGAAGATTTCATGAAGGGTAACTTTGGCTTTGCATCCGACCTGTTGAACTGCCTGATAAAGCATGGCAACAAGGCAACGATTATGCTGTCCTCATCTATTCAGGCCACCATGGCTGGACGATTCGGCAACAGTGAGTATGGTCGGAGCAAAAAGGCAGGCGAGGAACTATTCTTCCAGTATGCTCAGGAGACTGGGGCTAAGGTTGCCGTCTACCGTTTTGTGAACCTGATGGGCCACAGCCGCCCCAAGTACAACAGCGCCGTCAGCACCTTCTGCTGGGCAGTGGCCAACGATGAACCCTTCACCGTCAACGACCGCAGCACCGAGTTGGAACTGCTGTACATCGACGATCTGGTAGAAGGTATGTTTGACCTGCTGGAAGGCAAGGAACAGCACTGTGAATTTGACGGTGTAGAGACTGTTCTGAAAGCAGACGGTCGCTACTGCTGTGTCCCTGTGACCCACAAGGTTACGCTGGGAGAGATCGTGGACTTGCTGCAAGAGTTCAAGGCACAGCCGACTACGCTCATGATGCCCAAGATGCCGGACGGCTCTTTTGCCAAGAAGCTGTACTCCTTGTATTTGACCTATCTTCCCACGGACAAGTTTAAGTACGCCCTCAAGATGAACGTGGACAACCGTGGTTCCTTCACCGAACTGGTACACACTGCCGACTGCGGTCAGGTGAGCATTAACATCAGCCGTCCGGGCATCACCAAGGGGCAGCACTGGCACAACTCCAAGTGGGAGCTGTTCATTGTGGTTGCCGGTCACGGACTGATTCAAGAGCGGAACATCAACACCGGAGAAACGGTGGAATTTGAAGTATTTGGCGATAAGATTGAGGCTGTCCACATGATTCCCGGCTGGACCCACAATATCATCAACCTGTCGGAGACAGAGAATCTGGTGACGGTGATGACCTGCAACGAGATCTTCAACCCGAATCACCCGGACACATTCTTCGAGCCGGTGTAAGAGAAGGTACTGGTTGACGTTAGGAGGTTTTTATGGAACACAATTTTACATGGAAAAACGACGGGCGCACCAAGGTCGTGATTGGCTGCGGCACCCGTCCGGAGATTATTCGGCTGGCTGCTGTCATCAAGCGCTGCCGGGAATATTTTGACTGTTGTGTGGTCTACTACAACCAGAACTGGGACAGAAACCTCTCCACCGTTTTCTGGGAAGACTTTGAACTGAAGAACACCTTCGGGGAATATGGCCCCGACATTCTGGTGCCCGTGGTAGGCGAGAATCTGGGCGTGACCTGCGGCAATATTCTGGGACGCAGCTATGAGCTTCTGTCCGAGTTGCAGCCGGAGGGCTATCTGGTGCTGGGCGATACCAACTCCTGCCTTTCTGCCATCAGTGCAAAACGACTGCACATCCCGCTGTTTCACATGGAGGCAGGCAACCGTTGCAAGGACGAGTGCCTGCCCGAGGAGACCAACCGCCGTATCGTGGACGTAATTTCTGACGTGAACCTGTGCTATTCCGAGTTTGCCCGGAAGTATCTGGCAGATACCGGTTTGCCCAAGGAGCGCACCTACCAGACCGGCTCTCCCATGGCGGAGGTGCTGCACATGAATCTGGAAAAAATCCAGAAAAGCGATGTGCTGGAACGTCTGGGACTGGAAAAGGACAAGTACATTCTGTTGTCTGCCCACCGTGAGGAAAACATTGACTCTGAAAAGAATTTCCTGAGTCTGTTCACTGCTATCAACGCACTGGCGGAGAAGTACGATATGCCCATCCTGTATTCCTGCCATCCCAGAAGCAAGCACCGTCTGGAAAAGAGCGGTTTCCAGCTGGACCCTCGTGTCCGTGTCAACGAGCCGCTGGGCTTCAATGACTACAACAAGCTGCAAATGAACGCTTTGGCAATCGTCTCCGACTCCGGCACCTTGCCCGAGGAGAGCAGCTTCTATCTGTCCATTGGTCATCCCATTGCAGCCGTGTGCATCCGCACCAGTACGGAACGCCCTGAGGCGCTGGAAGCCGGTGACTTCATTTTGGCTGGTATTACCACTCGGGAACTTCTCAACGCTACCGATATGGCTATCGAAATGAAGCAGAAGGGCGTTCTGGGTAAGCCCTGCCCCGACTACGTGGACGAGACCGTGTCCATGAAGGTGGTTCGCATCATTCAGGGATATGTCAACGTGGTCAATAAGATGGTGTGGAGAAAGTTCTGATCCCTATTCTCCGAAATGACCTGAAGGAGTACATTTTATATGGTGGATATTAAACGAAAACTTCAAAAGATGTCGGAGAGTGCGAAGTCGGCGATTGTCTATACACTGTCTACAGTCTTTTCAAGAGGATTGGCGATTATAACAGTTCCAATCTTCACCAGACTGATGACAACAGATCAAATTGGCGAGGTTAACCTGTACAATTCATGGTATTCCCTGATAAGTGTTGTTGCAACGCTCTCGTTGACATCGGGTGGCTATTCAGTGGCAATGAAGGAGTATCCGGATAAGAGAGACCAGTACCAATCTTCTGTGCTGTCACTGACATCTTTGATTGCTCTTATTATTGCCATCATATATTTTATTACTCCTGATTTTTGGAGTAGATTGCTGGGACTGCCAAATGGATTGATGGTTTTGATGTTGATTGGATTCCTAGTGGCCCCGGCTCGTGATTTTTGGCTGGCACGTCAAAGATACGAATATAAATATAAGTTATCAGGATGCGTAACGATAGGATCTGCGATATTGGCATCAGTATTGTCAGTTGTTGCAGTGCTTGGCGCAAATAGCGTTGGACATGAGAACATTGCAGAGGTGCGACTTTACGCAAACTATCTCGTTGTATATGGTGTGGCTGCAGTAATTTGGGCGTGCCTGTTTTGGAAGGGAAAGACACTGTACAATAAAGAATATTGGAAGTTGTCTTTATCTCTAAGCATTCCGCTTATTGGATATTCAATAGCCGCACAAATTCTAAGTGTATCTGACCGAATGATGATTAGTCAGATGGTAAATAATAGTGCAGTTGGAATTTATAGTACCTTGTATACAGTGAGTTCGCTGTCCTTGATGCTTTGGCAGGCAATTCACGCTTCTTTTGTTCCGTATCTATTTCAGAATATAGAGAGCAATGTAAAAGGTATAAAGAGGATATCGTCTCAAATTATGCTTTTGTATGCAGTGATGGCAGTGATGATGACCTATATGGCGCCGGAAATTGTTAGAATACTCGCAACAGAAGAATATTATGAGGCTATCTATATTATGCCGCCGATTGCTGCGGGAGTCTTCTTCACGGCATTTGCCAATATTTATTCGGATATAGCTGTGTACTACAAGAAAACACAGTATGTGATGTATCCGGCAGTGATTGCAGCTGTGGCAAATCTTGTGTTAAACTACATCTTTATCAATGCTTATGGATATATGGCTGCGGCATATACAACGCTGTTCTCTTATATTCTGATGGCACTCTTCCAAGGAATTTGGGCTAGAAAATTGTGCAAAGAGAATGGTATTGCGGAATCTTCTGTTTTTGAAGATAGAAAACTAATATTACTCGCATGTGTAACAACGGTTCTGTGTTTGCTTGGGATAGCTTTGTATAATTTCTATATTATCCGGTATTTGATTATTGTACTTATGGCAGTGCTGAGTATAGTTTTTTATAAGAAATACAAAACAGCCAAGAAAAACTGATGTAAAATAGGCCGTGTGTCCTCAAGCACATGGCTGTGCTGCTCATATATGCTACCTCTCCGTGGTGGGCAGTAGGCAACGGATCTCTATCCGGCTAAAGCATATGATTGTCAATTCACTCTTTGGATGAGGAAAAAACTATAATGGGAAAGTATTTTGGTACCGATGGCTTCCGCGGGGAAGCTGGAATCACTCTGACCGCAGATCATGCCTATAAGGTAGGCCGCTTCTTAGGCTGGTACTATAATGCCCTGCGTGAACGCAACGGCAACAACGAGCCTGCACGCATTGTAATCGGTAAAGACACCCGCCGTAGCTCTTATATGTTCGAGTATAGTCTGGTGGCTGGTCTGACCGCTTCCGGTGCAGACGCCTACTTGCTGCACGTCACTACCACCCCTTCCGTGGCCTATATTGCCCGTGTGGATGACTTTGATTGCGGCATTATGATCTCTGCCAGCCACAACCCCTATTATGACAACGGTATCAAGCTGATTGACTGCTATGGCGAGAAGATGCCCGAGGAGATTTTACTGTTGGTGGAGGACTACATCGACGGCAAGCTCCATGTGTTCGACAAGGACTGGCCGGAGCTGCCTTTCGCTCACCGGGAACACATTGGTTGCACGGTGGACTATGTGTCTGGCCGCAACCGTTATATGGGCTACCTGATCAGCCTCGGTATCTACTCCTTCAAGGGTGTCAAGGTTGGTCTGGACTGCGCCAACGGCTCTAGTTGGAACATTGCTAAGTCTGTATTTGATGCGCTGGGCGCAGACACCTACGTCATCAATGCACAGCCCAACGGTACGAATATCAACAACAATGCAGGTTCCACCCACATCGAGGGCTTGCAGAAGTTCGTGGTAGAGAAGGGGCTGGACATCGGTTTTGCCTATGACGGCGATGCTGACCGTTGCCTGTGTGTGGATGAAAAGGGCAATGTCATCACTGGCGACCATATTCTGTACATCTACGGCTGCTACATGAAGGAGCGTGGCAAGCTGCTGACCAATACCGTCGTTACCACGGTCATGTCCAACTTTGGTCTGTACAAGGCTTTTGATGAGAAGGGCATTGGTTACGCTAAGACCGCTGTGGGCGACAAGTATGTTTACGAGTATATGGCTAAGAACGGCTGCCGTATTGGTGGCGAGCAGAGTGGTCATATCATCTTCTCCAAGTACGCTAGCACTGGTGATGGTATCCTGACTAGCCTGAAGATGATGGAGGTCATGCTGGCAAAGAAGCTGCCCATGAGCAAGCTGGCTGAGCCCCTGAAGATCTACCCGCAGGTGTTGGAGAATGTTCGTGTGACCGATAAAAAGGCTGCACAGGACGACGAAGCAGTGCAGGCAGCAGTCAAGGCCGTAGCCGAGGCACTGGGTGACACTGGCCGTATCCTTGTCCGTGAATCTGGTACGGAGCCTGTTGTGCGTGTGATGGTGGAAGCTCCTGACCACGACACCTGCCAGAAATATGTGTCTCAGGTCGTGGAGACCATTAAGAGCAGAGGCTACGGAGTTTGAGTGCAAACCTGAAACAAAAAAGCGTTCACGCGCTATTACTTGCCTTCATTCTGGCTTCAATCCTGTTTTTACTGCCAGATGCTGCCGTTGATCATGAATTCGGTTTCACGTCTTCGGAACTTGAAGTGAAGGAGACCGTAGAGAAAAATGCGACTACCACGAGTTATGTGAACTCTGAGGGCACTGTCACAGATGCTATTGACATGGGCTATGCAACTGTACAGAGAACACGGGATTCGGCAGGACAAGTCATAGAAGAGTTTTACCTCGATGCTGCTGGAAACCCAGTGGAACGGTATGGCGATTACTGTGGCATCGCGTATGAGTATAACGATGGTGATACTGTAATCAGGTATCTTGGTGCAGATAAGAAACCAATGATGCTTAGTTCCGGTTATTCCGCCGTTGTGAGAACACTGGTGGAAGGAAAAGCAACGGACGATTTCTACTACGACCTTAATATGCAGCCGGTCCAATGCACAGGCGGCTATTACGGTTTGCACCGGGAGTATGATGAACAAGGACTAAATTGCGCTATTACTTATCTCGATGAAAATAGACAGCCCGTCATCTGCACATCTGGTTATGCTGTCAAGACATATCTGCGTGATTCGGAAGGAACCGTTATTGGCGAACGATACTTTGACACAGAAGGAAAACCTGTAAAATCTTCTCTTGGCCAGTATGGCGAGCTATATCAGCGAGATGAGCAAGGTCGTATCAGCCAGATAACCTATCTCGGCGCAGACGGTAATCCAACACCAACGAATGCTGGTTATACGGTTATGAAGCGTACTTACCACCGGGATGGTACAGCGGACACTGATATGTATTTCGATGCAGATGGCAATCCAATGGTCCTGTCCAAAGGGCAGCATGGCATCAAGCGAAGCGGAAAGGTGAATCTGCTGCTTGACAAAAACGGTTATGTCATGCTGTGTGTGGACAATATCCTGAACGGATTTCCGTTTATGGTTGTCATTTCTGGATGTGTTATCTGTTTGCTGATACTGTTGCTGCCGAAGAAAATGAGTGTCTTTTTGACGGCTGCGTATGTAGTATTCATCCTTTATGAAACACTGATGTTCCGCGAGACAGGGGATGCAAGGACGAACTTTGTTTTGTTTTCTTATGCGGATCGTTTTCTGACGGAGCAAGCTGTGAGAGTTGGAGTTATCAACAACATCTGGCTTTTCGCACCATTAGGAGCAGGTTTATACAGGATAATACAGAAGAAGTGGGTGCTACTTGTTCCATTTTTGATGTCTGTGGCAATCGAAACGACCCAGTATATTACGGGACTTGGCATCGCAGAGTTCGATGATGTGTTCGGTAATACGATGGGTGGATGGATCGGTGTGCTGACAGCATGGGCGTGGCTGAGCCGGAGGAAATTCAGTATGGATGGACAAAAGACCAAGGAGAAAAAGAACGAAGAAATAAAGTTGTGGCAAAAGCTACTTTCCTTTTTAAAGGAAAAACTCTGGTATATTTTTCTCCTGGCGATAAGCACGATTTATTTGGTAATCAATAGATTTGCAATTAAAAAACTGGATGATGCAAGTATGCTTAGTACGGTGTTTATCATTTGGGTTATTCTTTTGGCTCTCCCACTTTTTTCGGAGCTGGAATTTCTGGGCGTAAAGGTTAAAAAAGAGGTCAAAAAAGCCGTAGAAAAAAGCAATGAGGAAGTAAAAGCAAGTCTCAACAATCTCCAGCAACTTGTATCGCAAATCCAAATCTCGAACAGTGTAGCGCCGCAGTTCACAATTACCGGTGGCTCTTTGCCTTCTGAAGAAAGAATGGATAATTTAATTAAGGAAATCCATTTACTAAATGAGCAAAATACGAATAAGAAGACAGAGAAACAGGATAAAGTAAACATCCCAGCGCAAAATCTCGAATTGTTTAAAATGCGGTATGGAATTGAAGCGAAATTAAACGATGCTATGGATTTGATTGGATATAACGGTAAAAATCATATTTCGCTTGTTCAGTCGGCCTACTACTTGAGCCAGCAGGGCGTCCTTGATCCGAAATGTATAGATTTGTTAATTCAGGTGGTGAGGATAGCTAATAGAGGCGTACATGGCGAGATCGTTGATCAGAAGTATTTGGATTTCGCTTCTGAAGCATATCCAAAGATTATTGATGCATTGGATGATTGTAAAGAACTGATCAAGAAGATGACTTGACCCGCTAAAGGAACATGAAAATGATTAATGTATGGAATAACTTAGATATTCAAATTAAAGTCGCTGTTATTAGTGCTGTGGCGGCAATCGTAGTGGCGATTATTACGGGCGTTTTTTCTTTGATAAAAAAGGATACAAATAGTGAGAACAATAATAAAGGTGACAGTGAAACAATAAATATTCCAACCCCAAGAACAACTGTTGAACAACAAAAATATAACTCTCAGGATTATATACATAATTCTTTTATTCCAAGCCTTGATAAATTGGAAAAGGAAAAATCAGATGACGCTTTTGCGGAGGGACTAGCTACATTTATAGGTGCTGATCGAAGTGATGATGAGATTTCAATTACTAGAAAGGGAAAATAAACATGGGATTTTTTAATGATAGCCTAACTCCTTTGATGGGGAAAAAGTCGAGTTCATCTGTAAACGGAACTTCAGGAACCGATAATACCATGGACTGCCCAGAGTGCTGTTCATTAATTACCCCATCGAATAACTGGTACTATTCGACTATGATGGTACCAAAAGAATTCAAAGAAAAAGTTCTTGTTCATGTGGTGTCACAATATATGACTCTGAACGAATGTTTTGTTCCACCGTTGTACCTAGCGATTGAAGGACCGGCAGGAGAGGGAAAAACATCTCAAACTATTGCGGTTTTAACACAACATAATATTGAGGTTTTATATGTTTCTGCATCGGAAATTTCTGGATCACATGAGGGTGATTCGGTAAAAATTCTGAACGACGTTTATAATTATGCTGTGCAAAGAGGTAAAAGGGGATATTGTATCGCGATTCTTATTGATGATTTCCATATGGGCGCAATTAATCAAGATTCAAGAACTGAAAAGACTATTAATTCTAACCTTTTAACAGGTCGCATGATGAATTTGGCCGATTGCTCTGATGACAAAAGAATACCTATTATTATGACTGGAAACGATTTTTCAACTGTATATGCACCACTTCTTAGATCGGGTAGAGCTGATATGTATCGGTGGGAACCAGACATTAAGCTAAAATCCGTCATCATTCAGAGCATACTAGATCCATTTGTAAAGATGAATGAAGATGAATTTGTTCAGTTTTGTAGTATATTTAGAAGAGGAACAATTTCTGATTTTTCGCAGCTGAAAAATGATTTGAGAAAAAGATATGTTTGGGAAATGATAGAAAATAAGACATCTTTAAATATAGAAGTAATCCGAAAATTAGATTGCAAGATGTCTTCTTTACAACGACTGAACTTTCAGGAATTATGTGAGTTGGCAGAAAAAAGGATAAAGCCAATTATATAGTGGGGTGTATCGAATGATAGATTTGTTACCGCCTAAGATGGATGTCAAAGTAAATGTCAAAATCCGATTAAATATTCTGGCCGGAGTATTAGATGAACTTACAAAAGCATGTGGCATTTCAATAGAAAGTGATTTGAGGAAAGGTATTGTTGATCGAGATGTTATACAGCAGATTATTGTGAGCTTTTATGACGCGCCAAAACATGTTTGTGGGCAAATAATCTTCGACATTGATTGGAAGAGATTTGAATTTCTTGCAAGAACCGATGAGGGGAAAGTACTTTACTCTAACATAGACACTTCAAAAAATTTGTCCTCACAGTTAGATAAAACATTATATGATGCGGTAAAGGTTTATGTGAATAGGACGAAGCGTAAATACAAGGTTAAAAAAGTTGAGTGTTCATTTGTATATAATGAGAAATATAGAAAAACTGACGCTATACATGATGCGGCGCGGAAATATATGGGGCACAGAGAAAGCTTATGTGATGATGAGATAGTACAAGATACTGAGTTTTCAAATGAAATTACAGCAGCATTTCAGGGATTAGATGGGTTACTGAATGTGAAATTTAGACTCTAAGCGGAAACTCATATTTAGGGGGTTATAGAAATCGTATACGTACTCGATGACTTTCCTGCAACATGGGCAAACTGAGAAGCAGTTCCGGTCATTGTAGATTCGGACTGTGTTCACGGTTCGCGGCAAGCGGTATGTAGGGAAGAACAGCAAATCAAGGATTGTGTGGGCAAGAGAACGCTTCTCCGGGATGTCCTCCCAGACATCATCGGAATTTTGATGGCGGAATCTTTTGAAAGTAAGCTTCATTTATAATCACCTTAAAGCATAGATGATTAACACGGACACTTGGATGTATATATGTCCAATTTTTTCCGTCATCCTTGAAAACAGATTCTATATAGTGTATATTTGGGCTGTGAGAGTTATCCTCCACGGATGCTCACAGCTTTGCCGCTCGAAACTTTGCACACCTCTACGCGGTGGGCGGTAGGCAACACATGGGAATGTGGCTAAGATGCAAAGGCTGGCACTTTATAAATAGGTGAATAACATGGATGTATCCATTAAACAATTTAATTGTTTTACCTGTGAATTTGATGCACTGCAGTCTGGTGCGGTAATTAAAGTTGAGGATGTTGAAGTTGATAATAATGCACTGGAACATGCATTAAAGCAGATTATTGATGACCACTGCTTGACTCGGAGTGCGCAGCGCGTTTACATAAGGAAATTCACTATCCTTCAAGATGATTACGAAAAATTGATGGGGAGCAATTTCTTTTCTGCTAAACTGAACGGTGTGGCTTCTAAAGTAAATGAAAGTTACTTTTATCCTTGTGAAGTGAAAATTGGTGAATTTGCGCTGGAGAGAATTGAAGACTATATTCCAGATGGAGCGGGCACGGGTGAATTGACGTTTTATGACGTTCCGATGATCCTGCATAATGAAGGTATATATATATAGTGCTAAATTAGATACCAAAGAAGATTAAAACTTTGGAGTAGGATGATGAGCCTTTTAAACGATGACCAGAAGAATGCAATCATTGACATCCTGAAGGAGCAATGCCGGTGTATTCAGAAAGCCAATGCGCTGGAACGATATATGTTTCCTAACTTGTATGATGCCCAATATATGTCTGGTCGTCATCATTCGAATACTGCTAAAGTGTATGCTGGATTTCAAGAGGATACTTTGATTCCAGGCATGGTGATAAAAAAGGTCAGCTATGGTGTCCAAAAGTGGCAACCAGAGATTTCAAGTGATACCGCAGTAATTCAACTATACAATGACTCCGCTGGCAAGGAATTAAAGACAAATGAAGTAAGAAGTAAGTGTGCCTTATATAACCAATGTGGCTCACAGAAAAGGTATGGAATTATTCGATTTAAGCTGACTGACAAAGGGCTTTTACAGTGGGTTAAACTAATTAATCTCGATGAAAAGGCAGAGGTCGTACACGAAGAGGAACTTTATCGACATATTGGAAAAACAATACCATTTGCTTCATGAGTGTATTGTCATCCTATTTCCGCAGTGCTATACTAACCCTAAATCTTACATAATCTTATCGGAGGTATAATCCTATGCCCAGAACCAAAGAAAGCAAGAACCGCATTGCCGCATCTACCGACCTTGATGCACAGATCGCAAAGTTGCAGAAAGACAAGGCAATGCTCGAAGAAGGTCTTTCCAAGACTGTCGCCCATATCGAAGAGCTGAAGAAGGACATCAAGTCTCTGCGTGAAAGTTTAAAGCCGCAGAAGGCGGAGATTAAGCAGACCGAAAAAGAAATCGCAAAGCTGGAGGCCAAGAAGGCAGCTGCTGAGGCGAAGGCCGCCGAAGCTGCTAAGAAGGTTGAGGCTGAGGCTGTGCTGAAGAAACTGCTGGCATCCGGTATGACGGCGGATGAGATTCTCGAAAAGCTGAAATAAAGTAATATGCCGTGTGGACTGAACGCCAAAAGTTCACACGGCGTATTCTTGAGTACGATATATAGTTTGTGACGTAAATAAAAATGAGGTGAGAATTAGTGGGTGATACACGCGCGCGCAAGCCCGGCGGAGGGAGAAAACCATCAAAACCGGAGTATAGTGCAGCCAAGAACCTAGCACAGCAGATGAAAGCGGCTGCCGACCTTTATACGGACAAAATGAGCCTGCAAGCCATCGCGGACGCACTGTCCCTCAACCCTATCAAGGTTCGCAAACTGCTCATCACGGCCGGGGTGTACGAGTCGGATATAGCGGAGAGGGTGAAGCACTGCTTTTATAAATATATAGAAACCCAAAGCTATAAGGATGCAGTCCTCTCCACCGCATCAGAGCTCAAGCTGTCCAAAGCCTCCGTCACCTCGTACCTGCCATATAAAAAAGGCGTGTATTTTCCGGGCACAACCTCAACAGAGAAGATCAGTGTAGGAGCAGAGCGGCAGCGGAGATATCGGGCAACGAAAAAGTTGCGAGCAACGCCGACAGAGGAACAGTTGTGGGAAGTTGTCCTGATGTATCAAAAAGTGCGTTTTAAAACCTATTCCGGCCTGCCATTCTCTTATGAAATACGAAAAGGCAGAAGCGGCGAATACACAAAGGAGCTCTGGATCGACCGCCGGGAAAACAGCAAAAGTCTGGCGTGGAGCTCGGTGTTGCTGGCGCTGGGCAATGTAAAAGAGGTCGGAGCAGTGGTAGACCGTCCGAAAGCGCTGGGTGATATCCGGGGCATAACCTACATATACGGAATGTTCTATCGGTTTGGACTGATCGATATTCCAGAAATGGCGAAGGAAAGGCGCAGGAAGCGAGTTGCTGGGGGAGATTCAGAGAACGGAAAATAGTTGAAAAGCGAAAATTTCCTTCTGGAAAGGTGACGCAGCTGGCGGTATGTGGTATACTGGGTCAGAATAATGGCTTCGCTGCCAGAAAACTTAAAACGTAATAGGTGATATAGTAATGACAGTTCTCTATATAATTAAGGCGTTACTGAACGATCCCATCATTCAGAGCTACCTCATTAGTTGTGGGGCGAGTGCCTCTTGGGATGCAATGAAACTTCTTGGAAAAAAGGGTGATGATACGCTTGAAAATCAACTGTATGGGGTGCTATCAGAAACATTTGAACGATTTGCTGACTGTATGAAGCTTGAATATGACGAGCAGCTCGTCATGGACTCCTTTCTGCATAACATAAACAATACAGAGGACTTTGGAAACCAGGCTGTGAGCAATAAGGTATTATCGGATACATTAAACGTTTCAATCGGCAATGAGCAACTAAAACGATGGAACGCTATTTTTGTAGAAGTGTGCTCAAAACCAAAATATCAATGGCTCTACAACAAACTCTCGGCAAATTTTGAAATCGCCAAATTAAACGATAGAAACTACGAATGGATGACAGAGTGCATGGAGGAAAACTTCTGCAAGATCCAATGCGAGAAATTACAAAAATTACCGCCGTTGTTTGACGACATCGGAGTAGAACTGGACAAAACGTGTTGGTATACCATCAAGGTCCTGATTTATGAAATCGTATTTAATGCGAAGGAGCACGGAAAAGCGCAGAAGTGCTTCGTACAAATCACAAAAAACTCCATTGCTGTTTTCGACGATGGAACGGAATTTGATCCTCAGGAGATGAAGCAGCGTGAAGAATGCCATGGCGGTGCAATGGCATTGCAGGACGTGATGGAGAACTATCCGGAAATCGTGTTGAAAAGCACCTATGCCAATGGACTGAACCGCTTTGAAATGATATTCCCGAATGAGGTTTTTGATGTAAACCAGATGAGCGAAATTGTGATACCAGATTTATACTACATGAGAGGAGAAGTTCAACTGAAGTACCCTGAGGGCAAGTTTCGATATTACTTCATCGATATTGGCGAAATACCAACGGGACAAAGAGGTGAATTGTTTGCAACATACAGTGGAATTGCTGTTTTGGTAGAAAAACTTCAGAATAACATCGAGAAACTGACAGAGGATAGCGAGATATTTGTGCGTTTTCCGAACACATCAAGGCCTGACTATAAGAAGGTATATTCTATGATGGCCCGAGTGCTGTGGGGGCGAATGATGCCAGGGAAAATAAAGATATCGCTGAGCCCGGCCTCGTTGGAAACAGAGATGGAGTGAATGAAGGAATTTCATAAGTTGTTCTATATCGAACAAATGCCTCCCTTCTCCAACCACAGCTTTCAAAATCACTTCCGGTGAAATTATAGTAAAAGAAGCGCAGGGAAGAGCAGAAGCTGAGCAACTAAATAGCGTAAATCAGAAACGATTAAGGCAATCTGCACATCAAGACACCTTCAATCGCTTCAAAATTTATTCTTCAAAAATCAGCAATAACCTATCACTCAATTCCGTCTATCAATGCACCAATCAAATCGTAATACAACCCTATCATCACCCACCCTGAGGAGCGCATCTGGGCAGGGCGAACGCCCCCGGCGGCAGCCCCGGGTCCCGGACGCTCTGAAGAGTGAGCACGATATCACATGAAAATCCATACGCATAAAAAGTGCGGAAATGAAAAAAATCCAAAAACACAAAATTGCGGAAAACCTTGAAAATAACGCCTAAACGTGGTATAATTTTGGTACGAACAAGCCGGTTTTGGTACGACAACGGTATGCTGTGGTACTGTAACTGTTGTTTCGAAATTATGAACGATCACAAAAAAATCGTGAAAATTTAGCGTAGCTACGACGACACCTATCAGGTTCAGGTCGTGTCTTGGTACGACAACGAGAACTCCTACACCTCTCAGATGGTTCGTACCATTAAGTACTTCGCTGAGAACTGCTAATTGCGTTCTTACGCTCAAAAGTGCTTGAGGTGCCGTGCTGAATGACAACTAGTATTGGCTTTGCTGATACGAACATGCTGTGATTGGTACGACAACAGGATAACGAGTTCAACACCCTTCCTTTTGCGGGTTTCCGTGAGAGGAAGGGTGTTTTTTTGCTGCAAAAAAGCAATGGAACAAGTTCCTTTCTAAAATGAATAGGTTGCAACAAAAAGACGGAATAAAGTACGGAAATCTTAGCCATGATGCAGGCAATGATACAGCTGCAAAGTATTGTACCCCAGAGGAAAAAATGGTAAAATATTTTTAGTGTCAATAAATACATTTACGAAATTGATATTGGTGATTCTGGAAATAAAATGTCAATGAATTGCGGCGTAAATCAGTCAAAAACCTGGGCGTAAATGCGTCCGGGCTTTTTGTGATATAAAGGAAACCGGGCCGGAGTTTGGCACGGTATGTGGATGAGATCCCTAAATGGGGAAAGCGACGGGAAAGGGAAAATGAAAGAGAAATTGAGGCTTGCTGTTTTTGGCCACAAAAGGTGGTCGAGAGAGGGCGGCGTGGAGATCGTGGTAAAAGAGCTGTGCACACGGATGGCGCAGCAGGGCTGTCAGGTGACCTGCTACAACAGAGCAGGCCATCATGTGAGCGGTGCGGAATATGACGATGCTGGTAAAACGGAGTACGAGGGAATCCATCAGAAGTCTGTTCCGACCATTGAACGTATAATATGGGTAACCAGAAAAAATCCTGATTTCATGCGGGTTTGCGCGGCGTGACCTTTTTTTACCTCAACTTGTTTCTGTATGCCATGGTGCGTTGCGTTCCGGCGTGATTTCGGGGATTAATGGCTTCTGGCTGCGCTCTATACTTAACCCACCACAGCGAAAGCTGATTTCCAGAAACAGTATCCGCAGTGCAAGCTGGTACGCGCTATGCGCGGAACTGTGTTTGATGTCGCTGTTGATCTTAGAAGCAATTCCGAAACTTATACGCTGCAAGGGAACAGATGGAATACTTGGATGAAAAATATCCGGAATTTTCGCGACAAGAAATATGGGTGGGGCGAAAACGGGAGCATCGTAGGTGTTGATTTGCAGGGCACTGCAATGGAAAAGCAAATCGCTCCGGAAACAATATCGTATTATCATTATTTCTTTGATGGCGAGATCTCGCGAGACTGCTGCTACCAATGCCCTTACGCACAAAGACAGCGTGTGGGCGACATTACCGTTGGAGATTATTGGGGCGTTCAGAAATATGATCCGCAGCTTCTGGTGGAACAGAGAGGAACGATCAATAGCAAAGAAGGCGTTTCGTGCCTGCTGATAAACACGGAATGCGGACAACACCTTGTCGAGAAATACGGTGCGAAGATAGAAAGCTATCCGGTCGAATTTTCTAACATTGCTCAGGAGAATACGCAGCTGAACCGGCCAACGAAGCATACCAGACTGAGAAATAAAATTTTCAGGAAGTATAAGGGAGCGGCTATGCTGGTGTGGAAGCAATTTTTGAGCGGGATCAGCGGAACTAGAAGTTCATATGGGGAATGTATGACCGCATTTGCGGAATGTTCTGCCGGAAAACACGGTAAGGCTGCGGCTTTCGGTCAAAATACACACATTTCCGTGCATCAGCGGCAAATGTTTGTTAAACTATTATCTATCTTGCGACCTTGCAATGTGCACGGTTTTTGTTTATAATAGTAGAGTAACGGGGCAAGATCCCCCGAATGCGAGCGAAACTCTAGTTCAGAAATTAAAACTTGAGAGGAGTTTATTACCATGGGTTTAGGTAAGAAGACGATCGACGATCAGAACTACTGCGGCAAGAA
>OGIV01000354.1_pt1 | contig 35649 bp, 37 predicted proteins | sample 1571861 | NCBI WGS metagenome assembly OGIV01 (sample SAMEA2582099, study PRJEB24529) | metagenome | biome: Human gut stool | place: China | collected 2011 | reverse complement strand
TAGCTGCATCTTTTCCCGACGCGAGACGCGTCGCCCCCATTAGTGCTTGCGTTTTGTGCTTGCGTTTTGTGTTGCCTAATTATGCCATTCTGTGATAAGTTCAAGCACCCAACGCTAGCTCTAATGGGGGCGACGCGTCCCGCGTCGGGATAGAGAGGGACAGAGAAAGTAGGGTAAAACGCCCCCTGCTAAATAATAGCTGCATCTTTTCCCGACGCGAGACGCGTCGCCCCCATTAGAGCTTGCGTTTAGACTTAGCGTTTAGATGTAGCGTTTAGAGCTAGCGTTTAGAGGTAGCGTTGGGTGATAGCGTTTAGTGCTTGCGCTTTTATTCAGATTGACAGGTTAAAGGCTGTTTCAGGACGCAAGCATTGCTTATCTGTACATTTGCACATCAGCTCGCGATAGCGGGTACTGGTGTTTGCTCATCATTTTGTATATTTGCAGTCACATTACACACATTATATTATTATCATTTACTGACGTAACAAAGCAATGAAACATTCAACTATACCTTATTATATAGCCACGGCCATGGTGTGGCTCTGTGGTGTGGCGGGCGTCAAGGCCCAGCCGCAAGGTTTTACGTTTAACATGATAACTCCGCGTAGCTTTGTGGTGGCCGGTTGTAATTGGCCTGTCATGCGGACAAAGCCGTCGGCCAAGGCTGCCAAGGTGGCCGTGAAACGTGCTTACAAGGACGATTTGTTTGCGCTGGCTGGTGCGGGCAATGCCAAGTGGTACAATATTGAGACGGTGGGGGCCAAGGGGCAGCATGTGAGTGTGTGGGCGCTGAAGAGCCTTTTCCGTTTGCTGCGTGTCAAGTCTGTTGAGACGTGTACCATGCCTCCGGCTTATGAGGTGGAGGGTCCCGACGGCATGGGGGTGGTTGAGGGCCCTGACGCGCATTTCCAGGTGCGTGTGGAGGGCAAGTACCGTATGTTGCCCTTTACGGTGGGTCACCCTTCGGGCAGCGACAACTGGACTGTGCAGTTTATGGTGGCAGGCACCGACCCTAGTTATACGTATGTGATACCGGCCTCGTTCGTGGTGAGCCAGGTGGCCGACAAGAAGCCGTCGATGTCGCTTGAGCGTGATGTGGAGAACGGGCGTGTGACGTACGAGATGCTGTATATGAATGTGCCTGCCACGGTGCCGGCTGGTGAGCGTGACAGTTACATCATGAATTATTTGAAGGAGTGCCCCGATGCGGAGTTTGCCAAGATTGTGTCGGTGGCGATACCTGCCGACGGACGTGTGCGTGATGTGGCGCTCTACTTCAAGGGGAGTGACGGCAGGCGCCATGTGTATCGTTATGACGGGAGTTTGCCCACGTCGTGTGCTTATAGCACGTTCCGCTGGGAATTTAAGGAATAGGTGTGGCGGCTGCCTGGCGCTTGTTGTGCGCGGGCGGTGGCCTGGTAGTGTAAGGGTGGTTCTGACAGTTCTGTTTTTAGAGTTCTGCTATTCTGAAATGGGGATTTGCAGGCGCTCAGAAGTGTCTTTTTGAAAGTTTGTTCGGTTACACTGCCCGCTATACTCCCTCCCGAACTTTCAAAAACACACTTTGGACAGTGTACAAATCGCTATTTCAGACTTATTAGAACTACTCTGAATGTGCAGCCGCGGGCAGCCTCGATGGGGGTGCTTGCGGCTGTGTGTTGTGGTGTGTGGGGCGGTGTGTGGGACGGTTTTTGAGGTGTCAGGGTGTTAATTATTGTAATTGTGGCGTGGGAGGGTGCGTATTTGGGGCTTAAATCGTTGATTTTAAGAGAAAAAAGTGGGAAATGTTTGTGGTGTAACAAAAAAGTGGTAACTTTGCACACCGAAAGTAGGAAACATAAGAAAACTGCTTTGTTTTGAGGGAGTTGCGACTCCCAGGTTAGTAATAACCCTCCGACCCATACCTGAGACGGGACATTGGGCGACGGAACATAAAACAATTTTCATATTATTTTCATAAGACTGAAATGCCAGGATTATTAGGAAAAAAAATCGGAATGACATCCGTTTTCAGTGCCGAGGGCCAGAATGTGCCATGCACTGTTATCGAAGTAGGTCCTTGCGTGGTAACGCAGATTAAGACCGTCGAGAAAGATGGCTATGCAGCCGTTCAGGTTGGTTTCCAGGAAGCTAAGGAGAAGAATACTTCTGCTCCTTTGATGGGCCACTTTAAGAAGGCTGGTGTTACCCCCAAGCGTCACTTGGCTGAGTTCAAGGGCTTTGATCAGGAATTGAACCTGGGTGACACTCTTACAGTAGAGCTGTTCAATGACGCTACTTTTGTAGATGTGATTGGTACCTCTAAGGGTAAGGGTTTCCAAGGCGTTGTGAAGCGTCACGGTTTTGGTGGTGTAGGCCAGAGCACTCACGGTCAGGACGACCGTCTGCGCAAGCCCGGTTCTATCGGTGCTTGTTCTTACCCCGCCAAGGTTTTCAAGGGTCTGCGCATGGGTGGCCAGATGGGTGGCGACCGCGTGACTACTCAAAACCTGAAAGTGTTAAAGGTAATCCCCGAACATAACCTGCTCCTTATCAAGGGTTCTGTTCCCGGTTGCAAAGGTTCAATCGTAATTATCGAGAAGTAAGCAATGGAAGTTAGTGTATTCAATATCAAAGGTGAAGATACCGGCCGCAAGGTGACACTGAACGACAGTGTATTTGGCATTGAGCCGAACGACCACGCTATCTACCTCGATGTGAAGCAGTATCTCGCTGCTCAGCGTCAGGGTACAGCTAAGTCGAAGGAAAGAAGTGAGATGAGCGGTTCAACCCGCAAGCTCGGCCGTCAGAAGGGCGGTGGCGGCGCACGCCGTGGTGATATCAACTCACCCGTACTCGTAGGTGGTGCACGTGTGTTCGGTCCGAAACCCCGTAACTACAGCTTCAAGCTCAACAAGAAGATGAAGGCTCTCGCACGCCGCAGCGCTCTTAGCTACAAGGCTCAGGAGAATGCTATCGTAGTGGTTGAGGACTTTACTTTCGAAGCTCCTAAGACAAAGACTTTTGTTGAAACCTTGAACAACCTTAAGGTTGCTGACAAGAAGGTTCTCTTTGTTCTTCCCGGTGCCGATAAAAATGTATATTTGTCAGCTCGCAACATTCAGAACGCTAAGGTGGCTATCGCCTCTGACATCAACACTTATGGTGTGCTCAACGCCGCTTCAATGGTTGTGACAGAAAGCGCTCTTTCAGCAATCGAGTCTGTCTTAAACAAGTAATAATAGCAACAGAAAATGGCATACATTATCAAACCCCTCGTGTCTGAAAAGGCCAATACGCTTACTGACAAGCTGAACCAATTCAGTTTTATCGTGCGTCCTGAGGCTAACAAACTTCAGATTAAGGCAGAAGTTGAGGCATTGTATGGTGTGAGCGTGTTGAGCGTGAACACAATCAAGTATGCTGGCAAGTCTAAGGCCCGCTACACTAAGGCCGGCCTCGTGCGTGGCCGCAGCAATGCTTTCAAGAAGGCTATCGTAACCCTCAAAGAGGGCGAAACCATCGATTTCTACAGCAATATCTAAATAAATAATGGCAGTACGTAAATTTAAGCCCACTACACCGGGCCAGAGACACAAGATTATTGGTACGTTCGAAGAAATTACTGCATCCGTACCAGAAAAATCTCTCGTTTACGGTAAGCGCATCTCAGGCGGCCGCAACAACACTGGTAAGATGACTATGCGTTATCTTGGTGGTGGCCACAAGAGAAAGTTCCGCTTCATCGACTTTAAGCGTGAGAAAGATGGTGTACCCGCAGTTGTGAAGACAATCGAGTATGATCCTAACCGTTCGGCTCGCATCGCATTGCTCTTCTATGCTGATGGTGAAAAGCGTTATATTATCGCTCCTAATGGATTGAAGGTTGGCGACCAGCTCATGTCTGGTGCCGAGGCTGCTCCCGAAGTTGGTAACGCACTTCCCTTGCAGAACATTCCCGTCGGTACCGTTATCCACAACATTGAGCTTCGTCCTGGACAGGGCGCCCTGCTCGTTCGCTCAGCTGGTAACTTTGCACAGCTTACTTCACGTGAAGGCAAGTATTGTGTGATTAAGTTGCCCTCAGGCGAAACTCGCCAGATCCTCAGTGCTTGCAAGGCTACAATCGGTAGCGTTGGTAACTCAGATCATGCTCTCGAATCTTCAGGTAAGGCAGGTCGCTCACGCTGGTTGGGACGTCGTCCGCACAACCGTGGTGTTGTAATGAACCCTGTTGATCACCCGATGGGTGGTGGTGAAGGCCGTCAGAGTGGTGGTCACCCACGTTCACGTACAGGTTTGTATGCTAAGGGCTTGAAGACAAGAGCTCCTAAGAAGCAGTCGAACAAGTACATCATCGAAAGACGTAAAAAGTAACAAGCGTAACAAGCACTAAAACAAGAAGAATTTATGAGTCGTTCTCTTAAAAAAGGCCCGTACATCGCAGTCTCTCTCGAAAAGAAGGTTCTTGCCATGAACGAAAGCGGTAAGAAAAACGTGGTGAAGACATGGGCCAGAGCTTCAATGATATCGCCCGACTTTGTTGGTCATACCATTGCTGTTCACAACGGAAACAAATTCATCCCTGTTTATGTTACTGAAAACATGGTCGGCCACAAGCTCGGTGAGTTCGCACCCACCCGCAAGTTTGGCGGTCATGCTGGTAACAAGAAGAAGTAAGCAGGACCTTTCAATCCACAGATAATAAAAAGAAACAATAAATAATGGGAGCAAGAAAAAGATTAGCGGCTGAAAAAAGAAAGGAAGCCCTGAAGACCCAATATTTTGCTAAATTGCAAAATGTTCCCTCCTCACCCCGCAAGATGCGCTATGTTGTTGACATGGTTCGCGGCATGGAGGTGAATCGCGCCCTCGGCACACTCAAGTTCTCTAAGAAGGCTGCTTCTGAAGTACTCGAAAAGCTGTTGCGTTCTGCAATCGCTAACTGGGAACAGAAGAACGATCGCAAGGCTGAAGATGGCGAATTGTATATAACCAAGATTTTTGTTGACGAGGGTGTTACGCTCAAGCGCATGCGTCCGGCTCCGCAGGGTAGAGGTTATAGAATTCGTAAACGTTCAAACCACGTAACTTTGTTCGTGGGTACTAAAACAAATGACTAATCGATATGGGACAGAAAGTAAATCCGATAAGTAACCGACTTGGTATTATTCGCGGTTGGGATTCTAATTGGTTCGGTGGCCGTAACTTCGGTGACAATATCCTCGAAGACAGCAAGATCCGCAAGTATCTCGACGCTCGCTTGGCTAAAGCCAGTGTATCTCGTATCGTTATCGAACGTACTCCGAAGCTCATCACCATCACTGTGTGCACCTCACGTCCGGGCCTTATCATCGGTAAGGGCGGCGCTGAAGTTGACAAGTTGAAGGAAGAACTGAAGAAGATTACCGACAAGGACGTTCAGATCAATATCTTCGAAGTGAAGAAGCCTGACCTCGATGCTAACATCGTGGGTAAGAGCATTGCCCGCCAGGTTGAAGGCAAAATCGCTTACCGCCGCGCTATCAAGATGGCTATCGCCAACGCTATGCGCATGGGCGCTGAGGGTATCAAGGTGCAGATCTGCGGCCGTTTGAACGGCGCTGAAATGGCACGTAAGGAAATGTTCAAGGAAGGCCGTACTCCGCTGCACACGCTGCGTGCCGACATCGACTACTGCCAGTGTGAGGCTCTCACCAAGGTGGGTCTGCTCGGTATCAAGGTATGGGTTTGCCGTGGCGAAGTTTATGGCAAGCGCGACCTCGCTCCTAACTTCACTCAGGAGAAGGAGTCACGTGGCAACGGCAACTTTAACGGTGGCCGCAAGTTCCGCAACAAGAGAAACAACAATCGCTAATCAGATTTTCAGTTAGAGTATTATGTTACAACCGAAAAGAACAAAATACAGAAGACCGCAAAAAGGCCGTTGCAAGGGTAACGCACAGCGTGGCAACCAGCTTGCTTTTGGTAGCTTCGGCATCAAGAGCCTCGATACGCACTGGCTTACCGGTCGTCAAATCGAAGCAGCCCGTATCGCTATGACACGCTACATGCAGCGTGAGGGTCAGAGCTGGATTCGTATCTTCCCCGACAAACCAATCACCAAGAAGCCTGCCGATGTACGTATGGGTAAGGGTAAGGGTGATCCCGTGGGCTACGTATTCCCCATCACTCCGGGCCGTATCATCTTCGAAATCGAAGGTGTGCCTTTCGAAGTGGCCAAGGAGGCTCTCCGCCTGGCTGCTCAGAAGCTGCCCGTTACTACTAAATTCGTTGTTAGACACGACTACGACAAAAACGCCTAAGCATGAAGATTTCAGAAATTCGTCAAATCCCCGCAGCTGAGCTGTCACAGCGCATTGCTGAAGAGGTTGCAAAATACAATCAGTTGGTGCTCAACCACAGCATCTCTCCTCTGGAAAATCCTTCACAGATCAAGGCCGCTCGTCGCACGATCGCGCAGATGAAGACAGTGTTGAGAGAAATCGAACTTAACAAGTAATAATGGTCCAGATGGAAGCTAGAAACTTAAGAAAAACAAGACAGGGTGTTGTTATTAGCAACAAAATGGACAAAACCATTGTTGTGGCTGCTAAGTTCAAAGAGAAGCACCCCATTTACGGTAAATTCATCTCCAAGACAAAGAAGTATCACGCTCATGATGAGAAGAACGACTGCAACGTGGGCGATACAGTGCTCATTATGGAGACTCGTCCCTTGAGCAAGACTAAGCGTTGGAGAGTTGTTGAAATTGTAGAAAGAGCTAAATAATTATGATACAAGCAGAATCAAGATTGACAGTTGCCGACAACAGCGGCGCACGCGAGGCTCTCTGCATTCGCGTTCTCGGTGGTACGAAGCGTCGTTACGCTTCAGTCGGTGATGTGATTGTCGTTTCTGTAAAGAACGTGATCCCGTCGAGTGATATTAAGAAAGGTGCCGTATCAAAGGCTTTGATCGTACGTACTAAGAAGGAAATCCGTCGTGCTGATGGTTCCTACATCCGTTTTGATGACAATGCTTGCGTTCTCCTTAACAATGCAGGCGAACTGAGGGGTAGTCGTATCTTCGGCCCGGTGGCTCGTGAACTCCGCGCTGTCAACATGAAGGTCGTGTCTTTGGCACCTGAAGTACTTTAATCAAGATTTCAAAGAAAGTAATGAGTAAGTTACATATCAAAAAAGGCGACACCGTTTATGTAAACGCCGGTGAAGACAAGGGCAAGACTGGTAAGGTTACCAAGGTCCTCGTAGAAAAGCAGCGTGCTATCGTTGAAGGCGTTAACATGGTGTCTAAGAGCCAGAAGCCAAGCGCAAAGAACCCCCAGGGTGGCATCGTTAAGATGGAGGCTCCCATTCACATTTCTAATCTGAACGTAGTTGACCCCAAGACTGGCAAGCCCACTCGCATCGGTCGCCGCAAGAACGATGAAGGCAAGTTGGTACGTTTCGCTAAAAAATCAGGAGAGGAGATTAAGTAATGAATACAGCACAACTTAAGAAGGAATATGCAGAGCGCATTGCCCCGGCTCTGATGAAGCAGTTCAACTATTCTTCATCAATGCAGATCCCCGCACTGAAGAAGATCGTTATCAACCAGGGTCTTGGTATTGCTACCGCTGACAAGAAGATCATCGACGTGGCTATCAACGAACTCACTGCCATCACTGGCCAGAAGGCTGTGGCTACGGTGTCAAAGAAGGACGTTGCTAACTTCAAGCTTCGTAAGAAGATGCCTATCGGTGTAATGGTTACACTGCGCCGTGAACGTATGTACGAATTTTTGGAGAAGCTCGTACGCGTGGCTTTGCCCCGTATCCGCGACTTCAAGGGTATTGAAAGCAAGTTCGATGGCCGCGGTAACTATACGCTCGGTATTCAGGAGCAGATCATCTTCCCTGAAATTAACATCGATACTATCGACCGCATCCTTGGTATGAACATCACCTTCGTGACTTCGGCTCCGACTGATGAAGAGGGTTATGCTTTGCTCAAGGAATTTGGTCTCCCTTTCAAAAACGCTAAAAACTAATTCGAAACTATGGCAAAAGAGTCAATGAAGGCACGCGAGGTTAAGCGTGCCAAGCTCGTCGCTAAGTACGCCGCCAAGCGTGCAGCGCTCAAGGAAATTGTCAATAAGTCGAATGATCCCGTGGAGGCTTACGAGGCTGCTCGCAAGCTCCAGAAGATCCCTCGCAACGCCAATCCTATCCGCCTGCACAACCGCTGCAAGATTACGGGTCGTCCAAAGGGTTATATCCGCCTCTTCGGTTTGTCTCGTATCCAGTTCCGCGAAATGGCTTCTAACGGCTTGATCCCCGGCGTAAAGAAGGCCAGCTGGTAAAGAACAACAATCCACTTATTATTTAATATTGTCGGGGTAGCCCCGATTAATTAAACAATTCAATTAAAATGACTGATCCTATAGCAGATTATCTTACGCGCTTGCGTAATGCTATCCAGGCAAAGCACCGTGTGGTTGAAGTGCCTGCGTCAAACTTGAAGAAGGATATCACTAAGATCCTCTTCGATCAGGGTTATATCCTCAACTACAAGTTTGAGGAGGATGGTGCACAGGGCACCATCAAAATCGCCCTCAAGTACAACCCCCAGACTAAGGTGAACGCTATCAAGAGCCTCACTCGCGTTTCAAAGCCTGGTATGCGTAAGTATACTGGCTACCGCGAAATGCCCCGTGTTATCAACGGCCTTGGTATTGCCATCATCTCTACTTCGAAGGGTGTAATGACAAATAAGGCTGCTGCCGACTTGAAGATCGGTGGCGAAGTTCTTTGCTACGTATACTAATAAAGGAGGAACAAAATGTCTAGAATAGGTAAATTGCCGATTAACATCCCTGCAGGTGTAACAGTTACCCTGAAGGATAATGTAGTGTCTGTAAAAGGACCGAAGGGTGAGCTCAGCCAGGCTGTTGATCCTTCCATCATCGTCACAATCGAGAATAACGAAATCACTTTCGCTATCGATGAAGCTAACGACACAGTTGAACAGAAGCAGAAGCAGGCTTTCCACGGCTTGTACCGTGCCCTGGTAAACAACATGGTTGTTGGTGTTTCTGAAGGTTACAAGAAGGAAATGGAACTCGTAGGTGTAGGTTACCGTGTGTCTAACCAGGGCAACCTCGTTGAGTTCGCTTTGGGTTACACTCACAGCATCTTCCTTCAGTTGCCGCCCGAAATCAAGGTTGAGACGAAGTCTGAACGAAACAAAAACCCGTATATCTCTCTCGAGAGCTGCGACAAGCAGTTGCTCGGTCTTGTATGCGCAAAAATCCGTTCTTTCCGCAAACCTGAACCTTACAAGGGTAAGGGTATCCTCTATGTGGGCGAGCAGATTCGTCGTAAGTCTGGTAAGTCCGCTGGTGCTAAGTAATTTAAATCTCTAAGATTATGACTACGAAAAAAGAACAAAGACGCGTAAAAATCAAATATCGGGTTCGTAATAAGATCTCTGGCACTGCTGCTCGTCCCCGTTTGACTGTATTCCGCAGCAACAAGCAGATCTACGTACAAATTATCAACGACGAGACCGCTTCAACTCTCGTATCAGCCTCTTCGCTTGGCATGGAGACCATGCCTAAGAAGGAGCAGGCTGCCAAGGTAGGTGAGGCAGTAGCTGCCAAGGCTATTGCTGCTGGTATCACCGAGGTCGTTTTCGACCGTAACGGCTACCTCTACCATGGTCGTGTTAAAGAAGTTGCTGATGGTGCCCGCAAAGGCGGACTTAAATTCTAATTAAGATTATGGCAAACAGAGTAAACGTAAATACAGAAGAGTTAAAGGATAGACTGGTTGCTATCAATCGTGTTGTCAAGGTTACCAAGGGTGGCCGTACTTTCACTTTCGCTGCTATTGTAGTGGTAGGTGACGGTAAGGGTGTCATTGGTTACGGCCTGGGCAAGGCTGGCGAAGTTACTGCCGCTATTGCCAAGGGTGTTGAGGCAGCAAAGAAGAATTTGGTCAAGGTTCCCGTTCTCAAGGGTACAGTTCCCCACGAGCAGGCTGCTCGCTTCGGTGGTGCCGAGGTGCTTATCCTCCCCGCCTCTGAAGGTACCGGTGTTGTGGCCGGCGGCGCTATGCGTGCCGTGCTTGAGAGTGCAGGTGTGAAGAATGTGCTCGCTAAGTCGAAGGGTTCTTCAAATCCTCACAACCTCGTTAAGGCTACAATCTTGGCTTTGAGTGAAATGCGTGATGCACGCACGGTGGCTCAGCACCGCGGTGTATCTTTGGAAAAAGTATTCAGAGGATAAAGAATTATGGCAACGATTAAGATACAACAGACGAAGAGCCGTATCGGTGCTCCCAAGGACCAAAAGCAAACTCTCGATGCGCTTGGTCTCACCAAAATGAACCGTATCGTTGAAAAGGAGGACACTCCCCAGGTACGCGGTATGATTCGCAAGGTACACCACTTAGTAACGGTCGTAGAATAATTTTCAAACAAACGAAGCTTTATGAAATTACATACTTTAAAGCCTGCTAATGGTGCTACCAGTTCACGTAAGCGCATCGGCCGTGGTCCCGGTTCGGGCATGGGCGGTACGTCAACACGTGGCCACAAGGGTGCCAAGTCTCGTTCAGGTTATAGCAAGAAGATTGGTTTCGAAGGTGGTCAGATGCCTTTGCAGCGTCGTCTTCCCAAATTTGGTTTCAAGAATATCAACCGTGTTGAGTACAAGGCTATCAACCTTTCAACTCTTCAGGCTCTTGCCGAGGCAAAGAACCTTGAAAAGATCGGTGTAGCTGAGCTTCACGCTGCAGGTTTTATCTCTTCTAACCAATTGGTGAAGATACTTGGAAATGGTGAACTCAAGGCCAAGCTGGCTGTAGAGGCTCACGCATTCTCTAAGTCTGCCGAAGCTGCCATTACTGCAGCAGGCGGCACCGCTACAAAAATCTAATCAATCCTACTTCGATGAAAAAAATAATCGAGACCATCAAGAACATCTGGAGAATTGAGGATTTGCGTACGCGCCTCCTCATCACCATTCTCTTTGTTGCTGTATACCGTTTCGGCTCGTTCATCGTGCTCCCGGGCATTGACCCCGCACGTTTGCAGGCTCTGCAGAGCCAGACGAGCGAAGGTTTGATGTCTTTGTTGAATATGTTCTCGGGTGGTGCTTTCTCAAACGCTTCGGTGTTTGCACTGGGTATCATGCCTTACATTTCGGCATCGATCGTCATTCAGCTTCTCGCCATGGCTGTGCCTTACTTCCAGAAGATGCAGCGCGAGGGTGAGAGTGGTCGTAGAAAGATCAACCAGATTACACGCTGGTTGACGATAGCAATCTTGCTCTTCCAGGCTCCAACATATCTGATTAACCTCAAGGCTCAGACCGCGGGTTCGGGTGCTTTCCTCGTTGGAGACGGATTATGGTTCATGATCTCGTCTACGATTATCCTTGCGGCAGGTAGTATGTTTATCCTGTGGCTTGGCGAACGTATCACAGACAAGGGCGTTGGCAACGGTGTGTCACTGATCATCATGATTGGTATAATTGCCCGCATGCCGAGCGCTTTTGTTGCAGAATTCGTTACTGCGTTCAGCGGTGCCGAAGGTGGTGGCTTGATCAAGTTCCTCTTCGAGATTATCGCTCTGCTCTTTGTGATGGCACTGGCCATCATGCTTGTAAAGGCCACCCGCAAGGTGCCTGTGCAGTACGCTCAACGAATTGAGGGCAACCGCGCCGTGGGTGGTGCACGCCAGTACATCCCCCTCAAGCTCTTCGCAGCTAACGTGATGCCTATCATCTTCGCACAAGCTATCATGTTCATTCCCCTGACTCTTGCTCAGACCGTTTCGAAAAACGGTGGTAGCTGGGCACTGAATCAGTTCTTGGATCATACGAGCGTTCTCTACAATGTAGTGTTCGTCATTCTGATTGTATTGTTTACTTACTTCTACACAGCCATCACTTTGAACCCCGTTCAGATGGCTGAGGATATGAAGCGTAATAACGGTTTCATTCCGGGTGTCAAGCCCGGCAAGCCCACAGCCGATTACCTGGACGATGTGATGTCACGCATCACCTTCCCCGGCTCGCTCTTTATCGCTTTGATAGCCATTCTGCCTGCATTTGCCGGTTTGTTTGGTGTGAAGCAGGAGTTTGCCCAGTTCTTCGGTGGAACATCTTTGCTGATCCTTGTGGGTGTAGTATTGGACACACTGCAACAGATTGAAAGCCACCTCTTGGTGCGTCACTACGACGGACTGCTCAATTCAGGACATGTTCGCACACGTTCAACGAAGGTAGCTGCCTACTAAAATTCTTTAGTCTGAATGATTTATCTGAAGACCGACGATGAGATAGAGCTGTTGCGCAAGGCCAACTTGTTGGTAAGCGCAACGCTCACTGAAATAGCTAAAATTGTTGAGCCGGGTGTCACAACCCGCCAGTTGGACACCCTGGCTGAGCAATTTATCCGCGACCACGGTGCGGAGCCCACTTTCAAGGGCTTCCCCAATCCGTACGGCGGACCATTCCCAGCCTCAATCTGCACCTCTGTCAACAATGTGGTGGTGCACGGCATACCAAATGACGAGCCATTGCATGATGGCGACGTTGTGTCGGTGGATTGCGGCACATTTATTGACGGCTTTTGCGGTGACTCTTGCTACACCTTTTGTGTGGGCGAAGTCAAGCCCGAGGTCAAGGAGCTCCTGCGTGTAACAAAGGAGTCGCTTTACAAGGGCATTGAGCAGGCTGTTGTGGGACACCGCCTCGGCGACATTGGCCATGCAGTGCAGCAGCATTGCGAGCGTCACGGATATGGTGTAGTGCGCGAGTTTGTAGGTCACGGCATCGGACATGAGATGCACGAGGACCCTCAGGTGCCTAACTATGGCAATCAGGGCACGGGCAAGCAGTTGAAAAACGGTTTGTGCATAGCCATTGAGCCAATGATAACGATGGGCAGTCACGAACTGGCCATGCTTGACGACCGCTGGGGCGTAATAACCCGCGACGGCAAGCCGGCCGCTCACTTCGAGCACACCATAGCCATTCACCATGGCAAGGCTGACATCATGTCATCGTTTAAGGAAATTGAGGAAATAGAAAGACAAAAACATTAGTATGGCAAAAGAAGCTGCTATCGAACAAGACGGGACAATCGTTGAAGCATTGAGCAATGCTATGTTCCGTGTAGAATTAGAGAACGGACACGAAATTACCGCTCACATTTCAGGCAAGATGCGCATGCATTACATCAAGATATTGCCTGGCGACAAGGTGAAGGTAGAGATGAGTCCGTACGATCTTTCGAAAGGAAGAATTGTGTTCAGATACAAATAAACAAAACATAATGAAAACAAGAGCATCATTAAAGAAACGGTCTGCAGATTGCAAGATTGTACGTCGCAAAGGCCGTCTGTTTGTGATTAACAAGAAGAACCCTAAGTTCAAAATGCGTCAGGGTTAACCAAGTTCCGCAATAAACAAAAAAAAATATGGCAATAAGAATTGTTGGTGTAGACCTCCCTCAGAACAAGCGTGGTGAGATCGCCCTGACCTACATCTACGGTATAGGTCGTAGTAGCTCGGCAAAAATCTTGGACGAAGCCGGCATTGACAAAGATATCAAAGTGAAGGACTGGACTGACGACCAGGCTGCCAAGATCCGTGAGATCATCGGTGCCGGTTACAAGGTTGAAGGTGACCTCCGCTCTGAAATCCAGCTTAACATCAAGCGCCTCATGGACATCGGTTGCTACCGTGGTGTTCGCCACCGTAATGGTCTCCCCGTACGTGGCCAAAGCACAAAGAACAATGCTCGTACTCGCAAGGGTCGCAAGAAGACCGTTGCTAACAAGAAGAAAGCTACTAAATAATAAATAGATATGGCAAAGAAAACAGTTGCAGCAAAGAAGAGAAACGTGAAGGTTGACGCTATGGGTCAGCTCCACGTTCACAGCTCTTTCAACAATATCATTGTGTCTCTTGCAAACAGCGAGGGTCAGATTATTTCTTGGTCTTCTGCCGGTAAGATGGGTTTCCGTGGTTCTAAGAAGAACACTCCTTACGCAGCCCAGATGGCCGCTCAGGATTGCGCCAAAGTAGCTTACGACCTTGGTCTTCGCAAGGTGAAGGCATACGTTAAGGGTCCGGGTAACGGCCGTGAGTCAGCTATCCGTGCCATTCATGGTGCAGGCATCGCAGTTACCGAAATTATCGACGTAACTCCGCTTCCCCACAACGGTTGCCGTCCTCCGAAGCGTAGAAGAGTATAACACACGTAGTTTAACGTAAAAGAAATAATAATACAATGGCAAGATATATTGGCCCTAAGTCTCGTATCGCCCGTAAGTTTGGTGAGGCTATCTTCGGTGCCGACAAGGTGTTGGCAAAGCGCAATTTCCCTCCTGGCCAGCATGGTAACAACCGTCGTCGCAAGACTTCAGAATACGGTGTCATGCTCGCTGAGAAGCAAAAGGCTAAGTACACATACGGCGTGCTCGAAAAGCAGTTCCGCAACCTCTTCGACAAGGCTGCCTCTGCAAGTGGCATTACTGGTGAAATCCTTCTCCAGAGCCTCGAGTGCCGTCTCGACAACGTAGTATACCGCCTCGGTATTGCTCCCACACGTGCGGCAGCGCGTCAGCTCGTCAACCACAAGCACATCACCGTAGACGGCCGTGTTGTTAACATCGCCTCTTACAGTGTAAAGCCTGGTCAGATTATAGCAGTACGCGAGAAGTCAAAGTCTCTTGAAGTAATTGCCGATGCATTGGCAGGCTTCAACCACAGCAAGTATCCTTGGATCGAATGGGATGAGACTTCAAAGAGCGGCAAGCTCCTTCACAAGCCCGAACGTGCTGACATCCCTGAGAACATCAAGGAGCAGTTGATCGTCGAGTTGTACTCTAAAAACTAATCAATAATTCCCTTACATTCATGGCGATATTAGCATTTCAAAAACCTGACAAAGTAGTAATGTTGGAAAACGACCCCAAGTTCGGAAAGTTTGAGTTCCGTCCTTTGGAGCCAGGTTTCGGCACCACTGTCGGAAATGCATTGCGTCGCATCCTGCTTTCCTCACTCGAGGGCTTCGCTATCAACACCATCAAGATTGAAGGCGTTGAGCACGAGTTTGCCACCGTGCCTGGGGTAAAGGAAGACGTGACCAACATTATACTCAACTTGAAGCAAGTACGCTTCAAGCAGATTGTAGATGAGTACGAAACAGAGAAGGCTACTATCACCATCTCTAACTCTACCGAGTTCAAGGCTGGTGATATCAGTAATTTTCTCAATGGATTTGAAGTGTTAAATCCTGAATTAGTGATTTGTCACTTAGATTCTAAAGCCACGATGCAGATAACAATCTCTATCAACAAGGGCAGAGGTTATGTTCCCGCCGACGAGAACCGTGAGTTCTGCCAGGACGTTCACGAGATTGCTATCGACTCAATTTACACTCCTATCCGTAATGTAAAGTACGCTGTTGAGCCTTTCCGCGTTGAGCAGAAGACTGACTACGACAAGCTTGTGCTTGAAATTACTACGGACGGTTCCATTCACCCGAAGGACGCCCTTAAGGAGGCCGCTAAAATCTTGATTTACCACTTCATGCTCTTCTCAGACGAGAAGATAACCATCGAAGACAAGAGCGAGGCTGACAACGAAGAGTTTGATGAAGAAGTTCTTCACATGCGCCAGTTGCTCAAGACCAAGTTGACCGACATGAACCTCTCGGTACGTGCCCTCAACTGCTTGAAGGCAGCTGATGTTGAAACCCTCGGCGAGCTTGTACAGTATAACAAGAACGACCTGCTTAAGTTCCGCAACTTTGGTAAGAAATCGCTCACTGAGCTTGATGATTTGCTCGAGAGTCTGAATCTGTCGTTTGGAACTGACATCTCTAAGTATAAATTAGATAAAGATTAAATTCTGAAATGAGACACAATAAGAAATTCAACCATCTGAGCCGTACTGCTTCTCACAGAAGCGCCATGCTCTCAAACATGGCTTGCTCTTTGATCAAGCACAAAAGAATCACTACGACTCTGGCCAAGGCTAAGGCGCTGAAGAAGTACGTTGAGCCCCTTATCACTAAGAGTAAGGACGACACTATGAACTCACGTCGCGTAGTGTTCAGCTATCTTCAGGACAAGGTTGCCGTTACAGAGCTTTTCCGCGAAATCCGCGTGAAGGTGCTTGACCGTCCCGGTGGCTACACCCGCATCATCAAGACTGGTTTCCGCGCAAGCGATGCCTCTGAGATGTGCTTCATCGAACTCGTAGACTTTGATGAAAACATGGCCAAGACTAAGAAGAAGGCAACTCGCACTCGCCGTAGCAAGAAGGCCGCAGCCACAGCTGAAGCCCCTGCAACTGCTGAAGCTACTGAAGCCCCTGCTGAAGAAGCAAAGGCTGAGTAATATTGCGAAACTTGGCTCAAGGGTGTGTCCAAGCACCCTTGGCTCTTTATTCAATACTAAGCGCAACCTCTCAAGTGGAGGTTGCGCTTTTTTGTATATTGCGCTCCGGTAAAACGTAAACATGCTAACGGACGCAAACTCTTAACGCAAGCACTTAACGCAATCTCTTAACGCAAGCACTTAACGCAAGCTCTTAATGCAAGCTCTAAACGCAAGCACTAAACGCAAGCACTTAATGCAAGCAGCAAAACGCAAGCACTAAACGCTACCTCTAAACTCAAGCACCAAACGCTAGCTCTAATGGGGGCGACGCGTCTCGCGTCGGAAAAGGATGCAGCTATTATTTAGCAGAGTTTGTATTTCCCTCCTTTCTCTATCCCGACGCGGGACGCGTCGCCCCCATTAGAGGTAGCGTTTTGTGCTAGAATTTAGAGCTAGCGTTTTGTGCTAGAGTTTAGAGCTAGCGTTTGGTGCAAGCGTTTTGTGCTTGCGCTTAGTGCATGAGTTTAGCACTTGCGTATAGTACTTGCATTAAGAGTTTGCGCCCGTTCGCCCGTTTACGTTTAATATGACGGCAATATACCGCATTGTCAATCCTTGTTGCCGGCGGCGCCCAGTTTGAAGCGCAGGCGGAAACTGTGGCGCTCGGGGTCCCAGTTAGTGCCGAGCAGTATAAATTCGCGCAGTTCGGCCGTGCTCGCCACGTGAGCCCCTATACATGGGCACACATCATACTGCCCTATGCGCACAATGCGCAGCGTCTCGCTGGCATTGTCGGGCAACCGGTCGAGTTTCACCCCCTCAGGCACATTGTCGGCCGTCACAAATTCGTAAGTCACAGGCAAGTCCTCGGCTATCAGTTCGTTCATTTTAGCCACTATGGCATCAACCTGCGCGGTAGTGGGTTCGGCAGGCAGGTCGAAGCTTATTTTGCTCTTCTTGCGCTCGATATGAGCGTTGCGCGAGCGTTCACAGCCAAACATGCGCACCATGGTTTGGTTGAGCAGGTGTTCAGCCGTGTGCATGGGCGGATATTCAGCCTTGTTGTGAGAGTTAAGTTCCATTGTGTTTATATGTTTAACAAGTTGACAAGTTGACGAGTTGACGAGTTGAAAAGTTGACGGGTAAACAGGTAAGTTTGCCATGCTTCTTAAATTCCTTACCATTCAAACATTAACATAATAAGTAGCGTATGGCATACCAACTTGTTAACCTGACAACTTGTAAACCCTTTAACCGGCAATTCCGCCAACGGGTAGAAAGTGTCAAAGCCAGGGCGCACAACGCGCCCCTTTGCTCGTTATTAGCCCTTAGTATTGCGCGTTTCAGCCAGTCCTCCAAGGCACCGAGAGTGCGGAGCTTGGGTACAAAAAAAGCTGCTGCCTTGAAAAGCAAGACATGCAGCTCTTGAGTGAGTTAAGTTGACGTGTGTTGCACGACGAATTATTCGCCCGGAGCGATAGCGCCAGAGGGGCAAACATCAGCGCAAGTGCCGCAATCAACACAAACGTTAGGGTCGATAGAGTACTTTTCGCCTTCAGAGATAGCACCAGAAGGGCATTCGTCGATGCAGGTACCGCATGCGATGCAGTCGTCACCAATTACGTAAGCCATAATAGTAGAATTTAATAAATTGTTGTAATTTGAGTTGAGTTATTGTCCTTGCTCGCCACGTTGCGCACGGGGCGCAGCACGAGGTTTGCGGAGCAAAGTTACACAAATCTTTGAAAGGAGAGAATAAAGGCGCAAAAACTTTTTATTACTTTTGCACCACCGCCCGCGGCAATAAATTGCGTCACGGGCCGTTATTAAGATATGCAAATCACACTACGACACATAATCAGCCTGTTGTGCATAGTAGCCCTGAGCCATGTATCGGCCCTGGGGCAGCAGCGCCGTGTGCAGAACAAACCCTTCATCGACGAGCGTCGCTTCCATTACGGCTTTTTTGTAGGCGCCCACGACCAGTCCATGCAGCTGCAGGGCAATGGCTACCAGGCCCCCGCCTCAGCCGGCAGTGTGGCAGGCCAGCAGTGGGTGGCACAGACCGACCAAACCAACTTCGGCTTTTCGGTGGGTGTGCTTGGCGAGTGGCGCATGTCGCGCTATGTGGCGCTCAGAGTCCAGCCGTCGCTCCATTTTGGCTCGCGCCACATCACCTTCAGAGAGCTTGGCACGGGGCAGACCGAGCAGCAGGACATGAAATCGTGCTACATCGGTGTGCCCGTCGACTTCAAAATATCCGCCCCGCGTTTCAACAACTACCGCCCCTACGTGGTGGCCGGCGTGGCGCCCATGTACGACCTCATCACCAGCAAGCAGTCAAAGCTCAAGGCCAAGCCGCTTAATGTGATGCTTGAGGCCGGTTTGGGGTGCGACCTTTACATGCCCTTCTTCAAGTTTATACCCGAACTCAAGTTTGGTTTCGGACTTAACAACATACTGCAAAAGAACCGCCGCGACATAACCGACCCCTCGCAGCTAATCTTTACCCAGAGTCTCGACAAGGCCACAGTGGGCATGGTGATGCTGACATTCTATTTTGAGTAAGCAGGGTGGTGATGAGGTGTGCTCTGAAAAAACGCAAGCACTAATGGGGGTGATGCGTCCCGCGTCGGGCATGAAAGCAAAGGCTCACAGACAGACGTGTAATTAGTGCTGTCTGTGAGCCTTTATTTAGTGTATAAGCATGGCGTTTTCCTCGACGCGTATTGAGTCTGCTGAGAAAACCGACGCGGGACGCGTCGCCCCCATTAGAGCTTGCGTCTCTTGCAGCGCATTTCAGGCGGCAGCTTGCAAAAGAGGCAGTGAGGTGCGAAAAAACTGTTGCGGGAAAAAGAAAAAACAATAACGGGAGATAGAAATTACTGTTTGATTGACAGATAATTCTATCTCCCGTTATTGTTTTATAGTAAAGCTACATCCGTGCCGTTAGCGAACGATGCGCACCTTGCGGCCGCCAATCAGGTATAAGCCGTTAGGCAGTGCCTTGACGTCAGACAGCGTGGCCTGGCGCATGATAAGACGGCCCTCGATGTTGTACACATCGGCACGGCCCGTGCTGCCAAGTGCCTGCATGATAGCCGTTACCTTGGTAAACTCACCCGTCACCTCCACATCGTGTGCCGGCATCGTAGCGGGTATTTCGCTCCAGCCCATAAATATGTAGCCCTCCTTGGTGGGAGCCTCTTCGGGGGTGATGGCAGTGCCATAAGTCACGTCAATTTGCTTGTACACCTCACCGTCCACCTTGTAGACGAGTTTGTAAGTGTTCGCTGTAAAGCTACCCGTCACCTCCACATCGTTTGCAGGCATCGTGGCCGGTATTTCGCTCCAGCCGCTGAAAGTGTGGCCCTCCTTTTCGGGAGCAGCCTCGGTAGCGGGGGCAGTGCCGTAAGTAACCTCGATAGTCTTGTACACCTCACCGTCCACCTTGTAAACGAGATTGTAAGTGTTCACCGTAAACTCACCCGTCACCTCCACATCGCGTGCCGGCATCGTAGTGGGTATTTCGCTCCAGCCGCTGAAAGTGTGGCCTTCTTTGGTGGGAGCCTCTTCGGGAGTGATGGCAGTGCCATAAGTAACTTCGGTGGTCTTGTACACCTCACCGTCCACCTTGTAGACGAGCTTGTAAGTGTTCACCGTAAAGCTACCCGTCACCTCCACATCGTGTGCTGGCATGGTAGCCGGTATTTTGCTCCAGCCGCTGAAGGTGTGGCCCTCCTTGGTAGGAGCGGGCTCGGGGGTGATGGCATCACCATAGGTTACAGGCACCATTGTGTACGTCATGCCGTCCACATTGTAGATAAGGTTGTAGGTGTTGATTTGCCACTGTGCGGTGAGTGTGAGGTCGCGTGCCGGCATGGTGGCAGGCAGTTCCTCGTTCCAGCCCATGAAGGTATAGCCCTCGCGTGTGGGCGCGTCGGGAGCCGTAATGGCGGTGCCGTAGTCCTGCGTGATGGGCACCACCTCGCTGCCACCGTTGGCGTCGAAGGTGATGGTGTATTGGTTGATTACAAACTCACCCGTCACCTCCACATCGTGAGCCGGCATGGTGAGCGGCAGTCCTGTCCAGCCGCTGAAAGAGTGGCCCTCGCGTTCGGGGTATTCGATGGGAGTGAGTGTTGTGCCGTATGGCACCTCCTCAGTATAGTGTTCCACGCCACCGACTTTGTATGTCAGAGAGTAGCTGCGTGCAGCGTTGAGCACCAGCGGACTGCCGGGGCGGCCGCCCAAACCTTGCGACTCGAAGGTGATGTCGCCGCTCTCGGGCTGCAGGTTAAGCACCTCGCCCGTGTCGGTGTCGCGCAGGCGCAGAACGATGTTTTCGCCCTGCGGCTGATTGCTGCGCACGCGCAAGTAGAGCCATTGCGCCTCGTCCTTGGTTTGCACCTCGGCCGTGCCGCGGCATTCGTCGCCCACAAAGGCCCCCACCTGGTAGTGGCTGAAGTCGGTTATAGGCGTGCCGTCAAACACGATGTTGGCGTAGAGCGTCATGTCGTATTTGTAGTCGTGCGGATTGACCGTCCATGGCGCCTCGCTGCCGCTGTCTTGGGCGCGTGCGCCGAACACGCTGAGCAGCAGTGTGGCTATGAGCAGCCACAGGCTTTTCGTGTGTATATGTGTCATGTTTGTGTCTGTATTTATTATTGGTTGACGGGTTTACGGGTTAACGGGTTGACAGGTAAGTATGTTTTGCATTGTCAATATGCAGATAGTGTAACGGCATTTGGCAAGATGTACAAACTTACCCGTCAACTCATCAACTCATCAACTCATCAACTCATTCCCCAGTTTACTTCACCACTTGCTTGCGCACGGTGGTAGTACCGTCAAGTCCGGTAGTCTTGATAATGTAGAGTCCCGGCTGCGTCACGTTGTTCACACGCTGTCCGCCCACGGTATAGATGCCATTGGGCAGGTTGGTGTGCGAAGTCACGTTACCGTCAATGCCAGTGGCTGTGCCATCGATGTGCAGCACATAAGGCGCTCCGGTAGTGCCGAGCATGTCGGCAGCAAAGGCCGTCGTGTTGCTGATAGGCATCATTTCGCCCGAAAGTGCGTCGTAGGCAGCAAAGTTGATGGTTTCGTTGCCCAAGCCGTACACAGCGAGGAAAATAATGCCATTGGCCTCGATGTTGGCAATGCCGCGGCATTCGCCCTCGCTCAGAGCCACCACCTGGCTGCCCTCGCTCAGTGTGGCGCCACTCAGTGTGGCCACAATGGGCATCATGTTGGGGTAGCGGTGTCGGTTAAGCTCGTAGGGTGCAGCCTTGGTCTGCAGGCGGTGCGCACCGTAGAGCGCTTGCGCGTTAGCCACCGACGATACGGCATTGTAAGCAAAGCTCTTGTCAGAGCCCGACTTGTACAGATAGCCGCGTCCGGGCTGCATGAGTTGCAGTGAACCAGTCCATTTGCCGTCGGCAGTGTAAGTGGCAAATCCACCATCGAGCGTTTCGATGCAGTCGTCGGTGTCAGGTTCGAGCAAGGCGAGCGCATCGTTGAGCGACAGCGCCGTGCCGAGCGGATAGCCGAGCCAGTTCCAGCCGCGCACCAGTTCAATTTGTGTGGCAGTGGGGTTATACTGTTCGCCGGCGAAAGCCTTCTCGGCCGTGGCCGGAGCGAGCAGTTTCATAGTCTCGGCAGCATTGATGCTCAGCAGGTTGCCCACCAGTCCGAGGTCGGGGTCGGCAATGGCCTCACGCTCCTGCGTCACGATGCGCGTAGCCACACCGTTCAGTTCGGTAGTGGCAAGCGGCAATGCCAAGTCGTGCGAGTTCCAGTTCCAACCCTCGGCCAGGAGCAGTTTCACGCTGCTCTGTCGAATGGTGTAGTCAAAAGTCTGCACATCGCTCTCGTCGGCATTGATGCCCATGGCCATAGCCTTGATGGTGACAGCATCGTTGATAACGATGGGTCGCTCATACTTGATGCGTGTGGCAGCGTCGCATGGACATGAGCCATCAGTGGTGTAGTAGATGGTAGCCCCCTCGCTCTCGGTAGTGAGTGCGATGGTCTGTCCGCGATATACAGCCGTGCCGCTCAGTCGTGAGGCACGTGGTGCCTTTACCGCGTTGAGCAGTGCGGGATCCACCACATTAACCATGGTAGTAGCCTCGAGCCCGGCGTCGGGCATGGCATACTTGATGGCCGTGGCACCCGGCAGTTGTGCGTTGATGGTAAAGGTCGCGTGTCCGTCGGCATCGAGTGTAAGCTCGGTGGCGTCGGTAGCCGCAATGAGGTCAGAAGCCGAGCCAAGCGTGATAGTCTTGCCAGCGGCAGCCTCGGCAGGTTGTGCGGCCACTCTTACGGTGAGCTGTGCGTTGTAGGCAATGTTCACCACATTGTCCACCACAATTTCGCGCACCTTCTTTTCCACGTCGAGTTGTTGTTCAAAGTTGTCGGTCATGCCAATGCCGGCATAGCTCTGCACGTTGCGCGACACGATGATGCGAGCCTCGTCGTAGTAGCCCAGTCGGTCGGTGGCCAGTCGCAGGCGCGATGCGTACTGCTGTTCGCTGCCCTCAATGGCCGCTTCGGCGTTGAGCAACTCAATTTGAGCGTCGGTAATGAGCACCTCGGTGTCGGCCGACTTACACTTGATGTAGATGTTGTCGGCAGTGAGCGTGGCGGGGTCCATATACTTAGAGAACTGCAGTTCCACGCCGTCCTCGTAGGCTCGTGCGCTCACCACTTCGGGTTGTGAGTTTTGCACCATGCCAATGTTCACGTCCATTTGTGGCGGTGGCACGGGCAGCCATTCCGACTGTGCGGGCTGGTAGCCCTCCTTTTCAAATCGCACTTGCCACAAGCCTTGTGGCACGTCCCACTGGTACATACCGTTTTCATCGGTAAAGAGCGGGTTTTGCTGTGCATAGTCCTCGGCATTCCACAGCACGACGTTCTCGTGCAAGTCGCCGTACATGTCCTCCACCGTCTCCTTGTAGTAGCAGGTGGCAGTTACGCCCTGCAAGCGGTTAGACGACACGCCCTCGTATACGTAGCCTGAGGGGTCGACAATCGGGTTGACGCCCGGGTGAGTGGGTTCTTTGCGCTTGTTCACCTTACCGTATTTGCCGCCGCACTTGAGATTTCCGATGGCAATCCAGTATTGTGCCTTGAGCGTGTTGAACTTCTGTTCAATGCTGAAGTACTTAGAGCATTCGGCATAGCCGTTGAGAATGCCAGAGGCGAACCACAATCCGAGTTCGAACGGCGGGCACTCCCAGCTTACGAGTGAGGCAAAGTCAACTTCGATGGCGCCAATCTCGGCACCGAGAATACGCTTGTAGTTGTTGATGAGGTCGCAGCCGTCGGCAAAGATGCTGTCGCGCAGCGCGATAGCCGCCTTTTCGTTACCCTCGCACGGTATGCGCTTGATGATGGCATCGAGCAGACTAATCCAGTCGTTCATATCCTGATTGGCCGCATCGAGGTCGTCGTAATAGGTGAGCAGTTCGAGGAACACGCCGAAGCCGCCAATCAGCTTGCCACCAACCTTGGCATACTTGCCGAGGTTGCTGCCGCCCTTGACGGGAGACTTAGGCAGTTTGTCGAGAGGCTTCTTGATAAGGTTGAACGTCTTTTGTGCCACGTTCTGCATGTTCTTGAAACTACCGAGCTGCTTTTCGAGCTTCTTGGCGTACTTGGCCACCTTTTGCATCTCGGTTTTGTATTGTTCGAGCTTTTTAAGGTTGGCAGCGCGCTTTGCGTTGAGCTGTTCTATGAGTTCGGCGTTGTCTGCATTTTGTGCAATTTGCTTGTCAATGTCAAGGTTCTCGCTGAGCAGTTCCTTTATGAGCTTGTCTTTGTAAGCAATCACTTGGTGAGCCTGCTCAAGTTCCTTTTGGCGTGCAGCTATTTTGCCAGACACTCTGGCCTTTGCCTTGTCGAGTGCGCTGACAATTTTGGCGTAAGCCGCTTTAAGTCCCTTTTCGTATACGCAGCACAGTGCGTCCTTGATGTCGAGCGTCAGTTGTGCGTTGGCGCGCCATTTTGGCAGCGCATCGTTGGCGTCGGTGCCAGTACCTAATGCCACCAGTTTTTTGGTGTAGGTAATCATCGTGTTGATGCAGTCGGTCCAGTCGTTCACGCCCTCGATAAACTCGTCAAGCTTTCGGCTCTTGGTGGCAGCTGCAGCGTCTGTTACCTCAATTTTGTAAAGCTTAGAGTTGGCAAGGTCAATGAATGTGGCCCCACTGTCGTTCAACAAATAATATATTTTGGTGCTGTCGCTCATCTGAAGTGCAGCGTAATGCTGTGCAATGAGCTGCGCCTCGTCCACAGTGGCGAGTGTTTGAGTGGTAATGGTGTATTGCTTGCCATTGTTCTCAAACGAAGCGTTGATGTCGTCCTGGGGCACTTGTGCCTTGATGATGTCGGGATTGAGCCCAAATTCGTTGAGCAGCGAGTCGGCCCCGGTGGTTTGCAGCGTGGCGAACCATTGATTGTACTCTTGTTCAAACTCTTGAAGTTTGGTGTCAAGCTCGTCAAAGTAAGTCTCCGACGGCTCCACAGGTTCGGCATCGCCCACCACCTTGCTTACCAAGGCGTTGAGTTGCTCGGCATCGATGTCTTCACTCTCGAGCAAAGTTTCGAGTTCGCTGCAAGCAGTTTCCCCGGCAGTGGTTTCGGGGTTGAGCAGTTCGTTTTTGAGCTGCGTTACCTGCTCCTTGGTGTCGTTGAAGTCGGCCTCGACAAAGGCTGTGGCATCTTGAATGAAAGTGCGCGAGCCAACGATGGGGCTGAAGAAGTTGTAGTCGACACTGATGTTGGAGGGCAGTGCGCTGGTGTCGAAGTTGTGCGAGCCAACCCACTTGCCCTGCTGTGCGCTGTAGCGACACGGCACTTCAACCACCTTGCCATTGTTGGTAAACACGTTGACAACCACGTCGCTGATGCCAGTAGAGTCGGGTTGGGTGAAGGCCACTACAAAGGTGAAGAGCGCATCGCCCGCAAACGAGTAAGAGCTGGCATCGGTGGTGTTGTTGGCAAAGTTCCAGGTGATGGTGTTGTTCTGGCCAAGCGTGTAGAACGACATGGCCACTGACTTAACCTCGGTGTATTGCTCGTCGTAGGTGCAAGTTTTGGTCTCGGTAGCCATTTCCATACCGTTGCTGGTAACAATCTTGGCACTGATGTTGTGGTCGGTAAGGTTGTAAGCCGATGCTATGAGGCAGTTGGCCGACCAATAGCCGTTGGCCAGAGCCTTGGTGGAGCCTATGAGTTCGGTGCCATCGTAAATTGACACCTCGGCGCGCGACTGTGCCACACCGCTCACTACAATTTCGCGGGTGCGTGTGCGCTCGGGCACACGTATCGACACGTCCTGCACGGCATACTGTGCCGAACCGATGGGCTGCACCATGTCCTTGCCTTTGAGGCGGAAGGCCACTGAGGCGTTGGGGGCGAAGGTGCCGCTTTGGGTGGGAATGACGCAGAAGCGCACGCGGTCGGTTATGTGGCTGTTGTCGAGCGGCACGGTGATGGTGCGGCCGTTGAGTTGGTAGTACGACACGGTGGAACCAATCATAAGCGAACCGTCCACCATGTTGGTGCCCTCGGGCAGCTCAAACTGCAACTTGACACCCGACACATTGTCGCGGTAGACGCTCTTAAAGTCCACCTTGGCCGTGAGGGTGAGGTAGTTGCCAGCCACGATGCTGCTCTTGTTGGCAGTGAACGAGGTGTTGGCACCTGTGTAGTAGAACTTGCTCTCGTCGAAGTAGGGCACCACGGCGTTTTTGGCCGGTGTGATGAGGCCGCTGCGCACTGTGACGCGGTTGGCCACATAGTCGGTGCCGTTGATGAGGCCCGCCTGGTCGAACTGGCTGAGGTTGTACACAGAGTTGAAGAAGTCGCTCTGTCCCATGGTGACGAGGGTGTACTCTCCGTCCTTGAGTCCGCTGATGGTGAGGTCGGCGGCGGGGTAGGTGTAACGGTTGAGCAAGTTGCCCTGTGCGTCGTAGAGAATGGCCAGCACGGTGGGGTTCTCGGTGGTGGTGTACACGGCGCGTATGCCGCCCAGCTGGGTGATGGGCACCTCGACGGTGAGTGCAAGGTCGGCAGTGATGCGTCCGCCCGTGGTGACAGGCATAAAGGCATCGGTCTTGCTGCTGGCCGTGATGGTGAGCGAGTCGCCCTCGTTGACGTCCTCGAGCAGCACGATGTCGGGGTACTGCACGTTGAAGTGGGTGATGGCGCGCTGTGCGGTTTGGTTGTAGATGGTGTAACTTACGTTCTGGTAGTCGTCGTAATAGTCCTTCACCTCAGGCTGCACGCCCTGTGCCACGCTGTTGGTATAGGTGTAGCGTGTGGTGATGCGCGCGCCCTGAATGGGCTTGAGCAGCACGTCGGGCAGTTGTGCCGTGGCCACGGCCTGCAGGCTGTCGGGCAGGGTGTCGGTGCGGCTCACGTAGTCGGTAAGGGCGTAGGTGAGCACCGATGGTGCGCCGTAGCCGCTGAGGGTGTACTGTCCGCGCTGGTCGGTGCGGGCGGTCACGGCCTTGGTGTAGCGGTTGTTAAGCGTCTGGCTCATGGTGACGGTCACACCGCTCACGCCCTGCTGGGTGGTGCGGTCGATGACGCGGCCCGTGAGGGTGAGTGCCGGCAGCGGCTGTAGCGTAATGTGCAGGGCGTTGTCGGCCTCGACCACCTGGTAGAGGGTGTCGGCGGGCAGCGCATACTGCATGGCCACGCTCTGCGGCACGCTCACGGCACACATGACGGCGGTGCCGGCCACCTGGTTGGTAAGCTCGTTGCCCTGTGCCAGGTAGTTGCCGCTGGCGTCGAGCCAGTTGACGGTGGACTGCGCGGTGATGTCGGTGGCGCCGGCCGTGATGGTGGCCGCCACGGTGCGCAGCTGCTTCATGCGGTCGAGGTTGAATGCGATGCTCTGGCTCTCGAGTTCAATCTTTACGGTGTCGGTGCGCGCCAGTTCGGTGCCCTGCTGGTTGCGGAGCACGGCCACATAGCGTGTGTCGCGCATGAGGGTGTTGAAGGTGTAGTTGAGTCGGTCGGTCACCACGTAGCGGTAGCGCTGTCCCGTCTTGACGTTGATAAGCTCGAGGGGCATGTTTTTGTAACGGCCGTCGGCGCATGCCTCGGGCAGATTGACCTCAAGACTTGCCACGTTGTGCTGCACGGGCATGATGATGATGGTGCCGTTGCTGACGTAGTCCTTCCAGCCCTCGGCCTGCTCGTATATCTCGACCGAGGCTTTTGGCACGAACACGATGAGGCCCTTGTTCACGCCGTCGAACACGTAGCTGTCGAGTGTGGGGGGCGTGGTGGCAAGGCAGGTGAGTTCGGCCAGTGCGGTGGCGCCATTGAATGCGCTGTAGCCAATGCGTGTGATGCACGATGGCAGCATGATGCGCGTGAGGTGGTCGTTGCCGTACCAGCATGAGCCTGGCACGGTGGTGATGCCGTAGGTGCGGCTGAGGTCGACCACGGCGCAGGTGCTGAAGTTGTTGGCTATCTGGAAGTCGTTGCTGTTGACGTTGCCGGCCACGATGATTTTGCTCAAGGCCGAGGTGTTGCCGCCTGTCACATCGTTGAGTGCGCCGCTCACATTGCCCGGCGTAAAGTCGTCGATGATGGCTGTGCCCTCGTCAGCGTCGTAGGCGTTGCGGCCCGGATTTTTGGGGCTTGAGGGGTTGTAGCGGTAGTGGCCGTAGAGCTGCACGGGTGCCGCAGGCATGGTGTAGTAAAGGTTGCGCGCGGTGGAGAGGGTGTCGCCTGCCGCGTTGGTCCAGCACACAAACTCGAAGTTGGTGTTGGTGTAGGCGGTGAGACTCACCTGGGCGCCGGCCTGGTATTTGCGTCCGCCACCACTGAAGGAGCCTGCCCCAGCGGGTTTGGTGCTGGTGCTGAGCAGGTAGGTGGGCGTCTCGCCCTCGGGAAATGCGGGGAGCGAGGGACTGCCGGGCTGGTACTTGAACACGGCGGTGATAACTACATTGTGTGCGGGCATGGTGTAGTAGAAACTGGTTGAGGTGGAGAGGGTGTTGCCCTCGCCGTCAACCCAGTACTGGAACTTCATGCCGTTGTTTTGGCTGGCGCTCAGATAGACGCTCTGGCCGGCGGTGTACTTGTTGCCGCCCGTGGTGTTGAGCCCCGATGTGGCGGGCGAGCTGACCACGCGCAGTGTGTAGTAGTGCGTGGTGTCGCTGTCCGTGGTGGGGAAGTTTGGCAGTGGCGGATTGCTTGGGTCGTACCCTTCGGTCTGCGCCAAGGCAGTGAGGGTGCTGAGCCATGCCATTATGATGAATAATAATCTGTTCATATACTTGTTGTTATATATGTTTTTGGTTGACGGGTAGTTTTGTCTGCCTGCTTGAAGCTTCGGATTTAGGTTTCCGCGGTCTGTTAGGCGCTGCGAAGAAACGCTACCTCTAATGGGGGCGACGCGTCCCGCGTCGGGATAGAGATAGAAGTCAGACACGAACGCTACTGCTGCTAATAATAGTTGCATGTTTTCCCGACGCGAGACGCGTCGCCCCCATTAGAGGTAGCGTTCGGTGCCTTTGGCCGCACCCGTCTAAACCCGAAACTTGAGTAAACTAACTTACCCGTTAACTCGTCAACTTGTCAACTCGTCAACTCGTCAACTTTATTTGATAACCTTCTTTCCACCCTTGATGTAGAGGCCCGGTGCAGTGGGGTTGTTCACCTTGCGTCCGTCGAGGGTGTAAGTGTCGTCGTTGCGGTCAGCCTCGTTGGCAGTGGCGGCATTGATGCCCGTGGCCACAGCGTCGAAGTGTAGCACAAAGCGGTCGGTGCTGTCGCCGGCCTTGGCAGTGAAACTGTAGCCTGCGGTGCCGTTGAGCTGCAACTTGGTACCAGTGAGACGGTCCTCAAGTGTGACTTGGCCGTCGGGCTGATTGCTGAGGCCGATGGTGTAGGTGCCATCGGTGCCGAAGTGCAGACCGAGCAAGGCCTGGCCATTGTTGAGCGGACGCTCGTTGATGGCGTAGCGTGTGGCGCCGTTGATGGTGAAGATTTGCGACACGGCAGGCTCGGTGCCGGTAAACTTGGCGGCATCGCGGCTGAGGTCGTACTGCATGGTGGCAGCCTCGTTGATGACTACGCGGGTGCGGTCGGCCTGCTGTCCGTCCTTGGCCAGTGTGATGTTGAACACGGTGCGCTGTGCGGCGGTGTGGGGGTTGCTGTCGTAGGCAGCCCTGATGCGCTGCGGTGCGCTGGCCGGTTCTTCCTCCACAAGCGTGCGGGCGTAGCGGTCGGTCTGGCGTCCGTCCTTGAGGAAGGTGATGCTCTCCTGGTCGACGGGACGCTGCACGAAGAAGGCCTCGGCGGGTGCGAGAATGTAGCTGTCGTCTACCGGGCTGTATGCCTCGTAGTTCTGGTTGTTGCTGTTCCACACCATGAAGGGTGCCCCGAAGTCGAGGAAGCGGGTGTCGAAGTAGCTTGGGTAGGGATTGCCAATGAGGTTCCAGCTGCGGTTGTGTTCAAACTCTGCAAGGTGCTCCTCAAGTGCCACGGTGCGGTTGTCGGCATTGAATATTTGCTGACGGTTGACGGTGGTGGTGAGGGGGCGCACGGTGAATTGGGCTGCATCGTAACTGCCGTTTTTATCTTCGGGCTTGTAGCACTGCATGATGTAGCCCTTGCCAGCCTGGAGCACGTCGTCGGCCGAGAGGTTCTGCCATACGGCAGCAGCGTTGCCTGCTGCGCGCTCGGCACCCGAGTGGCCGCGTATTACCCATGAGGTGGTGCTGTCGACGGGTACAATGTCGCTCACCTTGACATCGAAGGGGAATGATACGAACTGCCAGCGGTTGGTGGCGTTCCAAAGGTTGATGGTAACGTTTTCGGCACGCATCTCACCCTTGACAATGAGGCTGGTGGGGCGAAGGTATCTATAATCGTTATAGTAGTTATAACCTCCCCCCTCGTAAGCGTACTTGGCATACGGCGCGAGCACCATGCTGAAGTCGTTGACAGCGAGTTTGCTGCGTCCGCTGATGGTGAGGTTGCCGTGCTGGTAGTCGCTATTGTTTTGCGAGTCGGTAATTTGGTTGTTGGTGACGGTAAGCTCGATGTCGGGACGGTAGTCGGGGGCGAGCTCGTCGCGCAGGGTGAAGTAGAAGTCCTTGTTAACCTTGACGTATTGCGGCATGAAGTCGGAGGTGCGGAAGGTGTAGAACTGGTTCCAGCCTGTGGCTAATTGATACTCGGAAAGGCTCCATACTGGTACGTAGAGTACGGCCTTGGTGAGGTCGGTGCCTGACAGGGGACAGTTACCGTCGGTGTTGGGGGGCATGACAGAGCGTGCCTCGATGGTGACGAGGCTGTCGCAGTCGTAGAAGGCACCCCCTGCGCAATATTCTAACGAACTGGGAAGCACAATTTCTGTGGCCTTGTTGTTAGCCAGTGCACCGCTTTCAATGCGTGTCAGTCCTTCGTTAAGGTTGATTTGACGCAGATTGGTGCAGTCTCTAAATGCATTGCTGTATATATTGCGTAGGGTAGAGGGACAGTTGAGGGTGTCGATGGCTGTGTTTTGGAAAGCATAAGTCCAAATGTCGACAAGTCCCTCGTTGAGTGTGACTTTGCTCAGATTGGCGTTTCCTTTAAAGGCACTGCCGCCAACCCATGTGGTTGATTTGGGAAGTGTTATTTCATGGAGATCGCAGTTATCGAAAGAATAATCTTCAAAAGCTGTTATGCTGTCGTGCAATTCGACGCTTTGCAAAGATCTGCAATTCTGGAAAGTATAATCTGGAATTGTTTTAAGTTTGGTGGGTATCTTGACTGTGCGCAAACTGCGGCATTCTGCAAATGCGTAGTTGCCTAATGATGTAAGACTGTCTGGCAGATGCACTTCTTGCAGTTGCCTTACTTGACTAAATGCACATTCCTTAATGGTCTCGACATTGTCGGGAATATTGACTGATGTCAGTGCTGTCCCTTGGAAGGCAAAGCTGCCAATCTTTTTGAGTGTGGGTGGCAGCACCACTTTGTCGATGGCCCAACGGCCGCTGAAGGCATTGCTTGGTATTTCGTCAATCAGGGCTTTTGACAGGTCGAGCTCGGTGAGGTTGGTCATCTGCTTAATTTTGCTCCAGTCGTCGGCGTTGAGTTCGCCCTCGATGATGAGTTTGTTCACCTCTTGCAGATAGCCGGCCTCTTCTACTACTACATGGCCAAGGTCGCCAGCGGCAATTTTGCCTGTGTTGACGGTGATGCCCTCGTCGCCACCGATGAGTACGTTGTAGTCGGTGTTCCATGCATTGACAAGGCGGTAGGCGTGGAAACTCTCGCGGGGAATAACTATTCTGATGTAGTGGTATGTTCTGTAACCGTCTTCATGGTAACTGTTATTATCTAACGACCCCAATGTGGGCGGAACCTCGGCATTGACTTTGATGCGTTGCAGTTGTGGGCAGTTGTACACAATGTTCTCGCCCATGCGCTCCACATTGGCGGGTATTTCGAGGTCGGTAATGGCGCGGTAATCAGACAAACCCCAGTCGTTGATGTGGCGCAAGGTGCGTGGCAGGGTGAGCGTGCGCACTTTGTTTTGGTTGTAACGGTTGTCGTAGAGGGCCACGACGGCATAGGTTACGCCGTTGTAACGCACAGTGGAGGGTATGACGAGGTCGGTCACATCGGCATCTTGGACTTCCAAACCGGTGCAGGCTGCCACCTTGTGGTCTTGGTCGAGGTAGTAACCCATGTTGTCGATGGTGTAGCGTTGGTTGGTGTTGAACGCCCAGTCGTCGATTTTTTGGTTGCTCGACACTTGTACGGCAATGCTCGTTTCGAGCGCGTCGAATGCGGCCAGGTAGTCGGCGCTGGTTGAGGTGTTGACGTCGATGGCGCGGCCAAGGGCTACGGCTTCGGAGATGTCGACATAGGCGCCCTCGTTGAGGATAGAGTCGGCTACAACGATGTCTTTCTGAATGAGCGGATAGTACGACACGGCTTTACGCACATCGTTCAGTGTGGCGGCCAGGGTGTTGTAGAGTGCCTCGTCGTCGGGGGCAGCGCTGGAGTTGTCGAGTGCTGTTTGCAGCTCTTGCTTGAGGGCAGGGTAGTCTGCAAGGGCACCAAGGTAGGCTGTGGCGTTGGCCTGGGCGTCGTCGGTGGCTATGTCGCTGATGCGGGCGTAGTTATAGTTTTGGTTGTTAATATCGTCTGGATTTTCGCCTTCCGTGTAGTATGATGCTTTTAGCACATAGCGACCTGCGGGCAAGTCTATTTGATAGTGTCTGCTCTCGGTTGAATACCAAGCACCGTCTCTGATGATGGTACTATCATTCAATGTGACGTGGATTTCTGAATATCTGTTCTTGTAGGCATAGTTGAAGGAGAGTTTTGTGGGACGGCTGCAGATAATCTCCCACGACTGTTGGGTTGTGCTGCCGGCTTCTTTATTAGTAGACTGCCAGCTGTTGTGCTTCCACAGTTGCGCGAACGGAATGGTGTCGGGCAGTACCTGTTCGGTGTCGCCCGCCCCGCTGTTGCCGATGGAGTCGGTGGGCGTGGTGGTGCCTTGGTTGGGCTGCACGGGGGTGACTACACTGGAGCTGTCGGCCATGGCGAGGCGCGGTGCACGGCTGGCCATAACCTGCACGGGGCAGAACATGAGGCCGAACAGGGCGAGGGCACCCACATGGCGGGCGCAGGCTGCGAAATAACTGCTTGAGGCTATGCCCACAGTGGGCGTGCCTTTACTTAACGGTAACACTTGCATAGCCTTGTGGCTACACATCTTGGCGTTTGTTTTTCCCATAGTAGTGTGTGTTAGTGTTAGGAAAGTTATGTTTGTTGTTCTCTCTATAATTATTATCTCTATCGGGCACTTAACTGGTGTGTATGTGCCACGTATTGTCAAGTACAAATTTACGGGAAATAAACAAACGTTCCAATAGCTTAAATGCGTAGCGTGCGTAAGTGGTCGATTTTCGGGTTTAAGTGGCGCGTTTATGGGTATGAGTGGCAAAGTTTTTTTGATCGTAACCATACGACACGGGCAAACATGTACCCGTCTGGTTGTCAGCCTGTAGGTGCATGTCTGCCCGTTGTCATTATTATTGATGATGTGTGTGGGTGGGGTTGGTGCTTGAAGAAACGCGATCACTATTGGGGGCGACGCGTCTCGCGTCGGGAAAGCAGGCCTCAATTATTAGCAGTAGTGGCCTAATATCAAAGACCATGTGACATGTATATGTAAGGAGGTGTTGGGATGGGATAAGCAGGTATCTGGCACTTGGGCACGTCACTCGTTTGCCACCAATCTCAAACTTGCTGGTGTGGAAGAACTCTACATATCAGAGTCAATGGGACACTCACAAGGTAACCGTATCACGCCGTGTGCTCAGCGAGGAGACCATCAAGGTTATGTTAAATCCGAAACTTGAGTAAATAAATTCTCGATGACATAAAATTGCGTTGAAACTGCAAAATGTCATCGAGAAAGTCATTGATAGTTTTTATAGCAAATAAAGCGTAACCATTTGAATATAAATGATATAGATCACATATAACCATCGATGGCATAAATTCCTTCAACGCAAAAATAAGTTAGAGAGAATAACAATGAACGTTGTTATATAGAAGCTATATTTTTGAAAACAACAATAGATCTTTTCGTGGTGTGTAAAAGTATTAGTACTTTTGAAATATTGATTTTATGAAGTATCATTACGACTAAAGACTAATAAACTTATGCAATACCCCCTTATATCAGAATATCTGACTGCCATTCGTGATGCTCACGATAATCTTGAAAAGCTAAGCCATTTGGTGCCTGTATTGGATAATTATGGCGAGCCGTACCGTAGCAGCGGTGCGTTTGCTGTCGTATTCAAGATGAAAGACGAACAGACGGGAAAGTGCTATGCCCTAAAGTGCTTCACCGAAGAGCAGGAAGGTCGTGCAGAAGCATACCGCCAGATTGCCGAGGAACTGGAGTTTGTTGATTCTACTTATATTACATACGTAAAGTATCTGGAGAAGGAGCTTTTCGTTGACAGCAACTGCGAGGACGACGAGTTTCCCGTATTGCTTATGGACTGGATTGAGGGCGAGACGATGGAGACATACATCGCCGATCACTATATGGACAACCACGCCATGTCGATGCTTTGCTACCGTTTCTGCAAGATGGCGGCTTGGCTTCGCTCGCAGTCGTTTGCTCATGGCGACATCAAGCCCGACAATATCATGGTGCGCCCCGACGGTACGCTGACGCTTGTTGACTACGATGGCATGTTTGTGCCGGCCATGAAAGGTCAGAAGTCGCCTACTATCGGCACAAAGGACTTTTCGCATCCACTTCGCACCATCGACGATTTCGACGAAACCATTGACGACTTCGCCTTGGCTTCCATTGCCCTCTCGTTAAAAGCAATATCTCTTAATCCGTCTCTGCTCAACGAGTATGGAGCGTCCGACCGTCTCCTCTTCTCAGCCGCTGATTACCTTGACTTGAGCAAGAGCAAGACCATGACAGCCCTACAAGACTTGTTGGCAGACGAGGAAACCAGAACCCTACTGTCAATGTTCCTATTAGCCAGTGCCAAAAAGAATTTGTCTATGTGCTCCTTCCGACTGTTCAGCGTAGAGAAACCGAAGGAAGAAGAAGTGTGGAGTACGGAGGTTACAGAAGAAGATCTTAAAAATGCCGTAGAGGATGAGTTTGGTGTAAAATATAGTAGGGATTGGAAGAGATTGCTTTGGGCGCCATGCTTGAGTGAATATTCAATTAGGGAAGGGGTAAAAGTTATTGGAGATTCGGCTTTTCAGGGGTGTGAATCTCTCACCAGCATAAATATCCCAAATAGTGTCACAACGATTGGAGATTGGGCTTTTGGGGAATGCGACTCTCTCACCAACATCACAATTCCGAGTAGCGTAGTTACAATAATTGGTAATCCTTTTATGTTATGGTATGGTAATTTGAAGAATGAATCAAAGGCTTTCATATATGAAGACAATGTTTTATTCAATAAAAATAAAACTACTCTTATTGCATACAGAGCAAAAGAAACAAACTATACAATTCCAAATAGTGTCACAACGATTGGAATTTGGGCTTTTGGGGAATGCGACTCTCTCACCAGCATAAATATCCCAAATAGTGTCACAACGATTGGAGATGGTGCTTTTTACGATTGCGACTCTCTCACCAGCATAAATATCCCAAATAGTGTCACAACGATTGAAAACGATGCCTTCTGGGGGTGTATTTAGAGCCTTATAACTAACCATAACTTACTATGACTAACTAACCATAAAG
>OGIV01000335.1_pt1 | contig 36932 bp, 22 predicted proteins | sample 1571861 | NCBI WGS metagenome assembly OGIV01 (sample SAMEA2582099, study PRJEB24529) | metagenome | biome: Human gut stool | place: China | collected 2011 | reverse complement strand
ATTTCGCTAACGTCCATGTCCTTAAACATTACTCTTGACAACTGTACAACACCGATTGATTGAACTAACCGATGTACTTCATCTTCTTCCTCTTTAGTCATAAATTCTCCTCCTTTTGTTTTTGGATTTATTATTTGTTCTTAGTTCCTCATTCTTAATAATAAGGAAAGTACTGCAAAAATAAACAATTCGGCATAAAAATATTTATTTTGAGCAGTATTTTAATAGTTAAACTTTGCTAAAGTAACAATTCGTAAGCAACAATCGCAAATCCATCATATATATAATAAGGTGTAGCCCTATCAAGAGTTACACCTTATTATATTATATCCACTTGATGATAGTATCACCATGATAACCTTTCTTCCAAACGAACCAAGCATAGCTTACAGCGCTGCCTCCTCCGTCCTTCATCCTCTGAAACTCTCCGTTCTTGGCGCAAAGCACTCTTCGGGAGAATTGAAGAACGTACTGAGGTGGATGCTTGCTAAATAGCTCATCATACCTCTTTTGTCCTTCTAGAAAAGTAGTCTTCAAGAACATGACACAAAGACCTTCATCAGGAAGGAGTTCCAAACTGTGCTTGATGAAATCCAGGGCATACTTGTATGGCGGATTGGTAAGGATGCAAGTACAATCGTTCGGCAGTTCGGTGGTTACCAAAAAATCGCTTGCCCCCCCATAGCCTCTATCCACAAGGTCAGTGGAGATAACATCATGCCCAAAGTCTTTCAATCTGTCAGATAAACACCCAGTACCACAAGCACACTCCCAAATCTTATGAGGAAGATGTATAGCTTTCACAAGTTTGTCGATAGCTATAGGATCGGTAGCGTAAAAGTCATTGCTCTCACGCTCCTTGTCCGTGTGGTTGGATGCTCCCAAGGTTACGAACGTACTCTTTCTATTTCCAGTCCAATCCTTCATAGCCTATTCTCCTAACATAGAGTTTACCATCCCTTTGATGGCTTCATCGGTCATGCTCTCTTTGACAGAGGCATCACCGCTAATCGATTTCATCAGCATGCCTATCCAAGGATTGTCACTCTCCATGGTAGATTGTATCTGCTCCTTGTAGGCATCATAAAGCTCGCCCGATTCCTTGTATTCCAAAAGAACCGTGCGCAAGGCTTTCACCACATAGTTATCCATCAGCAATGGATTGTCCATTGCCGATGATAATTTAGTAAGAAGCACTGCAAGTGCTTCATGTAATTGTTTCTTATTTTTCTTCATATCGTCTTACTCTTAAATTTACAAAGTCTCGTCTTGTGGTTTTTACTCCCCATACTCGGGTTTCTCATACACCAAGTTATGCTCATTTACATAAGCCTTGGCTTCTGGGTATGTGTCAAACTCTACTGCGGTGGCATTTACTGCTGGGAATACCTCAGTATTGTCACCTTCCTCTGTCAAAGGAAGAATAATATTCTTACCTTCGTGAACTACCTTAAATGGTTTTGTTAATTTTCTCAATTCCATATCCTAGAAATATTATTAATCAGTAATTAATTGTGCTAATGTATATCCTGCATTTTGCAGGGTAGATACTGCCGCATTAGAAGCAGAGGTTCTGTGAGAGTTCTGAAAAAACCAGATTTTATGAGTTATACCTTCATCTGTGCAGCTAGCCATATTTATTATGAAGTTGTCCGTATCACTGGCACTGGCGAACTTGATGTTACCCGTAATTTTCGGATAGCTTGAAGGGCGCAGTGAAGAACTTGACCAAGTGTTTGGTTTGCTATAAGAACTATAATACATGAAAGATTTCATGTTCGCAAAAGACGATATGCTACCAGTTATGCCAGAACCTTCTGTTGATAACGAATTTAGATTTGCACATAAAGACAAATCAGACAAATCTCCAGTAACAGAACTATATTCTATGTTCAGTTTTGTCAATGCGTAGCAAGAAGATAAGTCTGAAAGGCTGCAAACGATTTTATTATTTTTATTGATATTCAAAGTCTTTAAGTTCTGCAAGTAGGCTGAATTTGCAAAACTACCTGTAACTTTGCTTGAACTTACGTCAAGGGTCTCAAGAGAACTGAGGTCTGCTATTTCTGACAAATCACCATCTTGCTCAGTATTGGACAGCTGTAACGTTGTTAAAGAGGAACAATACTTGTTAATATCTGAAAAATATACTTTTGTTCCATAGCCCCAGGTAGAAGAAATAAAACTAATATCCTTCTTGCTGTCAATAAGAAGAATACCTTTTGCATTCTTATCTGGGTCAACATTATAAGGCAAATCACCTATAGGTGTGCCTATATTACATGTGCCATCTCCTTTCCATGTTGCTGTTGAACCTTTCAATGTTAAGTGTCCAGTTATAGTTTGACCGTTTTTGTTATCAGTACCAGTAAACATCACTCTAATTTTACCTAATACTGGTAAATTTGTGTTACCAGAACTACCCTTTAATTTTGTTATTAAACATTTTCCCATAATTATTAATTTTTAAAATATAAATCAAAAGTATCAAGAAGTTCGCTGAATGTATCAGCCAATTTACCTGTAGTTAATTGAGCATCACGAACTCCCCATTTATCAACACCCTTTTTAAAATCTGAATAATCTATATTACTTTGCAAGTCACTGATTATCAGATTGAAGTTTCCCACATTGAGAACTGTATTTCTGAGTGTATTGTATCGCTCACAAATTTCATCCCAAAATAGTTCTTTTAATTTTAACCAAACTGTATTTGCCTTGTCTGCCTCCAAATTGTAATTATAGACATTAAATGACAAATCCAAATCATATATGAATGGTGAGAATATTGTCTTATCCTTACCACTATAAAGAATCAGATTGTGTATATCATTATCACGCAAGCGGAATACTTGTATAAAAATGAAATAGTCTATCCAGTCATTGATGTTCATGTGCTTAGGAGCGTTTTCCTTAGTGAAGTCACTTCCGTTAATGAATTGGTAGAATTTCTCTACAGCAGCTCTGTTGCTCTCCGTTGGGTCATCATTCATTTCGTCTTCCCACGTACTCCAGTCAAATTTTGCCCAGTTACAGCCTACGCCTCCGCTGATAATCATTCCATCTTCATCACCTGAGAGCATATAATTAGCCTTGTCTTTCTTATAGCCAAAGAACTGAACGCCATAGAACTCGCCACCTACAGATGTGCATACAGGAAAAGATTTAATGATACCAGTTGCTCCAGTTGCAATGATGGATGAAGTACTCCAAGGATATTGCTCATTGAAATTACGTAATTCTTTAGCTTGTAAATACAGACGAAAGATAATTGGCTCTTTCAGTTTTGTATCATCAGAATAATAAGACTTCAAGTTGAACTTGTCCACTTTCAATAACTCTCCAATTTTCAATTTCACCTTGCTTTTGTAATCTGATTTAACAAAGGCATATCTAAAGTTCTTCTGTCTGTTATATAAGGTTGATGAACCTTGGAAGGAAACCAACACGTTATATGTTCCTTTAAGATAGCTGCCAAAGTCTATGTCGACTACACACCAATGCTTGGTCTTTTTACTGATTTCCCATGTTCCAACATTAGGCTTATCTACAATTTTTGTAACTTCAATAGAAGTTGGATTTACAGTGTATGAACCATCACTACCCTTGGTAAGAGAGGAAGTTACATAAGACTTTCCTCCGACCTCCTTTACATCAGAAGGAACATAGAAATTCAAAGATACACTTTCAGATGTCACAGAATATACACCATCAGTATTTTGAAGTGTTGACTTAACAAAGTACTTATAGGGAGTCAATCCTTTTTGAGCATTGGCTTGCGTATCTTCATTGACAAGCATAGCTAAAATACCATCCTTATCAGAATATCCATCATTAGCTGTCAAATAAAAAGTTTCTTCTTTTATATCTGTATATCCATACTTTGGAAGATTCATTGAACGAGGCACAGTTAACTCCTTTTCTGATTCATTTGAACCTAAGTTAGCAGAACTGAAAACAATTTCTCTATTTTCATGTACAACGCCATTTTTGTCTGTATAGCGTAGCATTTTGTCTTCAGAATCAAGCAGTAGTTCTTTGTAATCTTCCACCTCAGCTTCATATATTGTTCTATCATCAAACTTAATTGAAGATTTAGGAATCAGTGGAATATAAAATATCTTTGAACCATCAGGATTTGTTGCAGACAATACCTTGCCTTCTGAATCTTGCTCAACTGCAAGATATTCCTCGTTATCCTGCAAAGAGAAAACGTCAAGAAGTTCTTTGAGGTTGGTATCTATTGTGCCTACCTTTTCCTGCAAAGCAGCTAAATCTGATTGAAGCTGAGAGATAACTTTCTTCAAGGCATTGACTGCATGGATTTCACCAATGACTTCTCCATCTCTTCTAAGACCAAGTACTACTTTATCGTCAGTAGTAACCCAAGCAGCAAAGTATTCTTCATTCTGAATGACGTGGTACATATCATTCAGGGGATAATATGGCTTACCAGTTGCTCTGTAGAAACCAAAGAGAACTCTATCATCTGAGTCTACTACAGCCATGATAAACTCCTCATTTTCGATTACTCTAAAGCACTCTTTTACTTCATCATCAATGAGAGACTTGCCTTCTTCTTTGTCTACCTTACCTTCCTGCAATGCTGCGATGCTTGCAGACAATTCTTTCTTGGCAGCATTAATAGCTTCAAGAATATCTGTCTTATCCTGCTGGCACTGGTTGATAATCTCTTGCAACTTGGCTCTGATTGGTGCAGGAATACCCTTGCCCCACTCAATGGAACCATCAAGCTGGATTCCAAACAAGAAGTGGTCTTCTGCATCTACTATTACCTTGATAAACTCTGGAGACTCAATTTCACGGAAAGGAAGAGCAAACTGGGAGACTACTTTATCCTCTGAATCACCGAACTCTTGGGCAATATTATCCTTGTCGAACTTCTTAGCAAGCTCGTCATCAACACGCTTATTGTCTGCCTTCTTAGCCAATGCCTCATTCACAGAACTCTGATTAGCTTTAAGATTCAAAGCATCATTCAAGGTCTTCTGGCTTACAACCATATTGTTGCTAACGCCCAACTCCTGAGCCACTTCCAGCAAAGTATTGTTAACCCAGCTACTGCCATTCTCTGAATAGAGCACATTGATGCCCTGAGGAACTACGAGATCACCAAAGTTTTTATACGTACCAGCTACGGTCGCAAAATAATACATCTTGGCACCAATAACCTTTGTAGGCACAGTGTCAAGACTAGCCACGCCCATATACGTAGCACCTCTTACGAGCTTAAACTTCTCTATGATATTCGTTATCAACTCGTCCCAATAGCTATCCCTCTCGGCATTTACACACCAAGTTCCTCTGTCTGCATTCCAGTAATGAGCCCAACCGTCTATCACCACAAAGTCACCGGCCACACCACCAGTAGGGAACTTTCGGTTCACCTCATAGATGCTGCCATATTCTCCCTTGTAATGAGGATCTTCTTTATTAATATCGTTAGCCATAAAATATTATATTTGAGATAATTGGTTATACTTTTCTGCCAGTTCGTTTTCCTTCTTACTTACAAGGAAGATTGAAACGGCACGATAAATGAGATATTTCTTGCATTCATCTGTAAGAGAAAGGATGATCTTCTGGTCGGTCACTTCCTTTTCATGCCCAGTATCAGTAGAATATACATTCTCTAACTTTTGATAAGGGATATACGTGAACAGTTCAACCTCATGATCATATACAGCTCCAACAGGTGCATGGTTGGCATCATACCTTCCGGCAGTCCAGTACATCAGCACTCGCTTTCCTGTTGTTGGCGATGTGGTAATCATGCCCTTTGGCTTCTGGGGCGTTCCCCTGGTCCACCGGGAGGCTTGCATCTGAGCCTCCTTGCTACCCGGTTCCATCAGCATAGTCAGCGTGCTTTGCCAACTTTTCAGTTTCAGTTCTACCAGTCTCAGCCAATCTTCTGGAATAATCAGACAACCATGCCCATCTGTAAACTGGGTTTGGATGGCATCATAATCCTGCTTGCCGCTTTCGTTCAGCGAAACTTCCACTCTTTTGGGTAGAATCATTTGCGCTGGTGCTTGCAGCAGAATCTGCTGGGCAGCAGTTTCAATGGCTTGCTTCATTTCCGTGTCCGAATCATCCGTAATGAGGTCATTCACCTCATCATGGATCACTTCGTCCATAGCCACGCGCATTTCCTTCACAAGGTCACTCATAAGAACTTCCATAAGCAAGAAACCTATTAACTAAAAATTATAAACTACAAACTAAAACTCAATCACCACACCCAGCTCTTTAGCCTTCTCCTTCACACTATCAGGTGATTTCAGTTTCCTTACATCTACCTTATAGGTCTTCTGGAGATAATTTTTTGCCTTGGTGATGTTCTCGAAATGAAGGGCATTCTCGTCCTTCACCTGCTCTTCATTTTGTTGTTGAGCCTGCTCCTCTTCCGGCTGGCTCTCATCAATGATACGGCCTGCCTTCGTAAGAGGGTGCTTCCTGATGCATTCTGCCACCTGCTTGCTATCCGTAATGTACGAATAGGCATCGTTGCCACACCGCTCAAACTCAATGTTCTTGATCAGTCCGCTCGGCAGAGTAACCACAAAAATGAGCATACTCTTAGCTACAAATCTATACATATCTATTTGTGTTTATGGTGAAGGGATAGTGAGACTGCATTAGCCTCAACTATCCCCAAGATTGATATATGTAGAAAACTATCAGTTTCCTATACGATGATTACGCTGCCTCCTGAATCTCCTCATCGGTCACGCCATCACCAGTGAAAGTTGGTCGGGCAACACGTGCATGAGCATCAGGGAAGGTCAGTACCCAGCAGCTATACTCCTCCATCACAACACCTGCAGTGTTACGAATCAAGAGATCCTTAGCGTTAAACTCATTTCTGCTCCATGTGCCGAATACATACTTATCCAGATAACGAGCATCCAGGCAGAAGGCTCTACCATCCATACCCCAGGAGTTAAAAGCATCGTGACGATAAATCAGAATCTTAGTACCCATACTCTCGAACTTCTCGAAATCAAGTTTCCAACCCTGATAGTCCTTTTCTGTCTGTGTAATGATACGCTTGTTAGAGCGAAGGTTAGCAAATGCCTGATAAATCAAGTTGTCAACAAAGAGGAGTTTGGTACGGCTAGAGTTACCTGCACCCTTCAACATAGCAGCAATAAACTGAGTCAACTCTTTCTCGCTGATTACATACTCGTATACCTGCTTCACAACCTCAGTTGCACCATCAGAGTTTGTAACCTTTACCTTCGTTGTTACAGGAACAAGATCGCCTTTATCGTTCCTTTGCATCTTTGGCTCCCAGTGACCTATCTGCAAATCCTTTCCAGCTTCCCAAAAGATGCCGCCCATAGTGTATACCATACCAACATCCTTTCCACCATTCGACTGAGAACGATAGCCAAAGAGACCACTCAACTCCTGGCCCTGACGCATATCGTCCATCGCCATTTTCTCCTGTCTGGTGAAGTCCCACTGAACCTGGGTCTTCATCATACGGTCAATAAGAGATTCCTCTACCTGCATGATGAAACGCTGGCAATACTGGAAGCTCTTGTCAGGCATAGAATAGTAACTACCTGTTTCAACCTCCTTTTCTCCAGCGGCTCTACCAAGTCGCATTACTACTGTTCCAATGGCAATATCCTCAGGAATGTCTCTGTTACCACGTGATGAATTCTTTTTGCCATTCAGTGCATAACAGGTTGGATTACCATCGTTGTCAACAGAGGTAACTCGCAACTGCAGAGGAATCATCTTGCTTCTGTCGGTACCATTATCATCATAACCCAGCATTCCGTTAACCATGATAATATCACCAATACCAAACACAGTAGGATTTTCTACCTTAAATGTCACTGAGCCACCACTTGTAGTTTTAGCAAGTTTCTCAGTTAGTTTGGTTTTGATTGGTCGCTGACCGATGGAATAATATTCGATGCGGTTGCTGTCAACAGGAGTCATTCGTTTCGAAGCTCGAAGAATCTGATCGATAGGGCAACTCTCCAATTTCATTTCTACCACGGTTGGGTTAACATGTGCTACATAGTAGTCCCAATTTCCCATTTTTTCCTGCTGTTCCTGACTAGCAGCTGCCCATTTAGGACCAGTACCACCAACACCAGGACCATCTGTAGGACCTGTCGCGCCACCACCACCTTCACCAGATGGAATAGCAGGAGGATTTTCTGCCATTGCATAAGAACTTCCACCACTAAGGATCATGACGAGCACCGCCATCATGAAACCAAACCATTTCTTAAACTGTTTCATAATCTATACATTTAAAATTATTAATTATAAATTTCTTATTCTACATTCCAATCATCTTGCTGTACACCTGTTCTGTACGGCTCTTTTCCTTTGGAAGTGATGGTGCACCACCGCCTCCATCGATGTTGATGTTCTTCTTGCCGCCCTGCTTGCCATCATGCAGTTGTTTCTGCTGGTCAATCTTCTCGTTCTTACCACGCTTGTAGCCTCGCTCTTCTGCATCGGCCACAGCCTTGTCGAAGTCCTTGATTTGAAAGAGGCGCAAGAAGTCTTCCTTCTTCAAGCCATACCGAGCTGCACGCCATATAAAACCATCATCATCGTGATCCTCGCCATCATCGCTACGCTTGTAAAGCCATTCTATCAAATCGGTAATCGCCTCAGGCTTCAATTTCGCTTCTTTAATAGCAGCGTCAAGTTCGGCATCTTCCTGCTCCATATTGGCAGCAAGTTGCTCATTGTTCTTTGCTAATTTCTCGCTGGCTTCAAGTTTCTCTTTTTCACTAGCCTTCAAACGAGCCTTAGCTTTCTCGTCACCATTGATGGCATCAACATAGTCCTGACCCAACTCATCAATCATGAAATCGATAAAATTGAAGTCGCTGCCATCGGCATTTTTCTTTGTAACAAGACCTGTCACCAGACTTGGAGCATGAGGGTTGTCCTGCAACATTTTGTTGAAGTCATCCATTTTCTGCTTATTCTGGTCATACTGGTCGTAATCGGTCGAAAGTTGACCATAAACAGCCTCATCATCGTCCATATTCAAGTCCGGATAACGCTGAGCAAGACGCTCTCTGAAAGAATCTCGCTTTGACTTAACTTTCTGATTATCAATAGTTTCTTTTGCCATAAATATTCATTTTTAATATTTGTGTGCTAAATTAAGGAAAATTTCGCATTACTTTGTGATAAGTTCTGCATCTTGATGAATTAATTTTGCTGGTATGAAACATCTAAATTCCATATCCGAAATTTACCTTAAAAGAGACCAAGAAATGTATCTGCTCTTTCGTAAGGCCAAGAGGATGGTAGAATATCCTACCACCATGGCTAAGATATGCGATTACATCGCCAAGATGCCTGCCTCTTGCTATTATCTTGCCGATAGCACAGCCTATCGGTATGTATGTAAACGCATCAAAGGAGAAAAGCCTAAATTCGGCAAATACCAAGCCATGAAAGAAAAACTCTTTGAAGATTTCTATCAGGATTTCTTGCGTCTCCGGCAGATGGATCAATACAAGGAATACAATACCAAAAATCTTGTGTATGTATGCCTGAATCTTCCTGCGCCCAATTTGGGTATGGCTCCACGCTACATACAGATGAAAATAAACAATTATTTCCGCAATAAGAAAACATCATTCATAACTCGATAAATCACTTCCATTATGCGTACATTATATATTACACTTCTCATCATCCTCCTGATGGCTTTCATCATTCCGCTTCATGCCTCGCTGGCTGTGTCTCCATCATCACCATTATACACCCATTTCGCCTATATGTTCGGTCATGCCAACTTTATACACTGGGGTATCAACGGCTGGTGCATATTGATGGTTCATCATCAGTTCCGTTTCCATCGCTTACTGGCAGCATGGCTCTGCTCCGTATTGCTTTCGTTCATATACTATCCGGCATTACCTGTATTGGGTGCATCCGTATTGATTTCTTTCTTCATGGGATTCTCAGCGCAATGGTATTATCGGTATCACCGCATCTACTTCTGGCAGATGATGCTCGGTATGGCTATAGGTTTCCTTCTACCTTACATAGCTGGTATCTTCCACATAGTTCTATTCTGTTTAGGTTTCATTTATGCCAAGGCAGAGAGATTTATCAGACATGCCAACACACTTAACATTTAACATTCAACACTTAACATTATTATATATAACGAATGCCAGTAGCAAAATCCTCCTTAAAGGTTCGACCTCAGCAGCAGATTTCTGATAAGAAACTCAAAGAGATTCTTGAAGAAGATAAGAGAAGACTCCAAAGTCTCCTCGCTACTTATCGTCCCATTACAGGAGAGAATGCCCCTGGTCTCCGCTTTGAATGTGTCATCACGGATTTCTTAAAGGGAAAGAAACTCTGGCTCCCGGTGGAAATGTTGAAGGAAAAGAAGTTCTGCGCCATCATCAAATGTGGTTCTATAGAGGCCTTTTGCGATAAGTACATGCCAGACTTCGATCAAGAGAAGGCTCGCGATGCTGTCTTCCGCTATCTCATACGCCTGCGCTGTAAGCACGATTTCTATTTCTTCGCCTACGCCTACGCCCGAATCAAGAATAAGGATGGTGGTGAAGATATACCTTTTCTTCTTCGCAATGCCCAGATTAAACTAGCCAAGGTCTTCGAACAGTTGCGCCTTCACAGTCAGTACCACTATATCCGTGTCATTCTCTTGAAGTGCCGCCAATGGGGTGGTTCTACCCTTACCGACATCTACATGGCATGGCTGCAGATCTTCTGGAAGACAAACTGGAATAGTAATATCGTTGGCCACCAGTCTTCATCTGCCACACAGGTATTCGATATGTACGAGAAGCTAATTAATGCCATTCCTACATGGCTCTTCTACGATATTGGTGTACCATTCAAGAACGACCCTCGCAAAATCAAGACATCAGGAACCATACAGAATATCAAGTATCTCATTCCACGCGATTGCAAGATACAGACGGGTTCTGCTCGTAACCCAGAATCTTGTCGTTCTGGTGATGCTGCCCTTGCTCATATTACTGAGGAAGCCTTCTTCCCTAACACCACAGAGTGGACTCCGGCTAAGGTGATCAAGGCTGCATCATCATCTATCCAACCGGACCCTCTAACCTTTATCGTAAGAGAGTCAACGCCAAACGGACGAGAAAACGAGTTCCACGATGCCTGGGTAGCTGCAAACTCAGTAGACAAGGATGGTAAACCTCTGTCAGCATTTACTCCTGTATTCGTGGCATGGTTCGAAATTGAAAAATATATATTACCATTTGCTTCTGAGGATGAACGTGCCGATTTCGCCATCTGGTTGTGGAAAAATCGTAATGACGAGCAAGGTCATGGTAAGTACTATTGGTGGCTCTACGAATGTAAAGGCGCATCCTTCGAGGGCATCCATTGGTATATCGAGAAGTCCAAGGAGTATGAGACTCTTGACGATATGCGTCAGGAGTTCCCATCTGATGATGTAGAAGCCTTCCTATTCTCAGGTACAACTGTCTTCGACCCATACAAGTTGAAGGAAATGGAAGAGGATTGCAAGGGTATCGAGCCTATTATGGTGGGCGACATCGAGGGCGATTCCTACGATGCTGCCGACCCTGCTTGCATGAACAACATCCGTTTCGTAGAGCGTGCTGGTGGACCTCTAAAAGTTTGGGCTGGACCCGACAACTCCGAGATTGTCAAGCATCGCTATGTTGTGTCCTGTGATATTGGTGGCTCTCATAAAACCTCCGACCCCTCCGACATCGTGGTGCTCGACCGCTATGATGAAATCTATGGTGGCGTACCAGAAATCGTAGCTGAGTGGCATGGCCACTGCGATGCCGATCAGCTAGCTATGCGCTGCGCCCAGATAGCCCATTTCTATAATGATGCTTATCTGGTCATCGAGAACAATACGGCCTATTCGAGAATGAACAATACTGAGGGCAACCAGTCAGAGCTGTTCTTCCCTATCCTTCTGCCTCTATACGATAACCTCTATAGCGCATCACAGTCCAAACTGAAGAAGGTGAAGAATATCGAAATGAAGTGGGGATTCAATACCAACAAGGCAACTAAGGTGGCAGTAGTGAAGACCATGGCTCGCATCATCCGTGATGGCGGCTATATGGAGCGAGAACTTGCGGCAATAGATGAATGTACCTACTTCCTCTATTACAAGCAGAACGACTGTTATGGAGCCGTAGCCGGTAAGCATGATGACCGTGTCATGGCGCGCGCTATTGCCCTCTACGTGGAAAAGGATATGCCAGCACCGGAAATCGTTCCATTCCGTTCAAAGTCAGAGATAGAGCGTGAACGTCTCCGCAACCGCCCACCAGTAGTAGCTGAGTTGTCAGGCATAGGTGGTGGCAGCTAGCCTCTATCTAGCCAGCATTATAATCCGTCCCCTGTATAGTCACCGTTCCAGGCGATTCTATCGCCTGTCCATATAAGTTAATAATTAAAAGTAATAAGAAAAATGAAACAAAGTTATTCTAATCTGCTGCGTAAGATGCTCATAGTTGTCTACCAGCCTATCGTCACTCGTATCGAACTCTTCCGTGCTACACGCATGTGGCAAAAAGGAGTCAAGGCAACCATTGCCAAGTATAAAGAATGTGGTGCGCCTCGTTTCTACATGCTCTACGACCAGTCGCATAAAGATTGGGCGATTATGACCTACGATCCTAACCGCAAGTGCATGCTCGCATATCGAAGATTAGTCCAGATGGGCAAGTGGAAAGCCACTCGCTATTTCAAAAACGTAGAAGACATCAAGGATGCCTCCTACTACTACACTCCTTCCAAGTGGGGAGCCAACGGCTGCGATGCCGACAACAAGGTTAGAGCCAAGAAGTTGAAACAATGGCAAGAGTATTACATGTACCGAGTTTCTACCCTGATGTTTAAGTTACGCATATACAAGAAGAAACATGGTATTGAATAAACAAAAAGAAGAGGAGACCATCACGGCTTCCTCTTCACAATCAAATAACCTTAAAAACTAAAAACCCTATAAAATAATCTAATCTAAGAACTGAACAACATTTCGTTCAATATTATGAATTAACTAAGAACTTCTTTTCTACATAGCTGCCGAAGGAAGAGCTGCCAAATCATTTGCTCCATCACTGGCCTTTAGATGCGTGTCAGGTGCTGTTGCCTGTTGTTGCCCTCCATCTGTAGGCATCTGTCCATTGGCTGCTTGCTGTGCCTGAAGAGCTTCTAGCTTTTCCAGTTGTTCCTTGAAGTATTTTCTCATTCTTCCTGTACCAGGGAAATTAGCAACCGTAAGCATGGTATAAGGATCCATCTTGCCGCTCACCATCATCTGCCAAGCCATATCGTTGTTGGCAGCTCTGATAAGTGGACTGTATGCGTCCAAGTCGATAGAAACATCTAGATCCATATCTCTCATGGTCTCTGAATTGAAGTGAATTTCAAATTCATCACCAGTCAGTTTTACGCTGTCCGCATCGGTGCAAAATTCCTGTATCAGGTAAAGTTTCTTCTTGGCCACACGTACCTTAAAGTTGTTGAAACTCTCAACAAAGTCCTGTATGGTGGTAGATGATGATTCTCTTTCCAACTGGTATTGCTTACCGCTGGTATTCCGATGCTGACCTTGTAGAGCACCCTGCACACCACTTCCCTCGCTTGCCATCGTCTTGGCAAAGTTCACCATGAAGTCAACACCTGCCGGAATACTCTTGTTGACCAAAGTCTGCGGTGGCTTGCCTCCGTTCTGCGAGTTCCACAAGATAATACTATCCGTTTTGGTATAGTTCACCTGCATTTCATCGATGCTCTGTTTCTCGCTCAATGCGTTCTCGTCCACAAGCATCGTACCCTTGGCACCATTGGCCACGATAAAGTTAATCATCATCATATAATGGTTCAAGGTGCGCTGGTTGTTTTCGGCTCGCATCGTAAAACTTCTTACTTCGCCATTCAAGCATGGATAGGCAACGAAGGTGTATGGATGGATAGAGGTTCTGAATCCGTCCCTGAGCACATAATATGGTGATTCCCTGGCATCCAGCAGATAGCCATTCGGTGTGATATATCTTCTGAACCAGTAGGTTTCAGCCTCATCCTTAATTTCGATGGTCTTAAGTTCTGAAGGGTCTACATAATAGATAGGCTCACCATTCTCATCGAGCACAGGTAGACCATTTTCATCTTTCATGATGTTGGATTCCTCTATTTTGCGCTTCTTTTCCTCATAAAAGGCTCGCTGGTCAGGAGAAGCATAGCCGCAATCTCCACTCTCCCAGTCATGTACCCAAATGGCAGGTCTGGTTTCTTTTGTCCAGATTTCCAATACCCTGTACTTGCCTACTACTGAAGAATGGGTGAAATCATCTATTCCGGCATACTGGGCTTCACCAGTCGGGTGATAAGTCTGTTCGGGCGCAAAATGGTGCTGCGTCTGTAGATAGATCTCACTGAGTTTATTAGCCTCTTCCTTGCTTCCATTTGTAAAGGTAGCAATAATCTCTCGCCAAGTCAAATCATGAGCCTCAGCAATAAATTCCACATCGCTCAGGTCATACTTAAAAAAAGGTGGTAAAGCTAACTTAAAGATGTCTACAGAATAGTCAAAGATGCCATTCTTGCCATCCCTTCTGCCATAATAGGTTTTCATGCCCACAAAGGCGAAGACACAGAAGGCATAGAACATTCTCGCATCTAACTCTTGCCTGTCGTTCAAGTTGTCGTTCTGACGAAGATATTCATTGAAGAAACTGATATAGTCTTCCTCGTTTGGATCCACGGCACTACATGTAGCAGTACTGCGCTGCTGGCGCACAAGACCAACGAGTGAAAGAAGTTTGTCTCCGATTACATCGTATTCCAGTATTGGCATACCTTTCAGTTCCATATACTGCCGGATGGTAATCTTTCTTCCGTTCCATTCTATCAGCTCTTCCAACTGTCTTCCCATCACGAAGTCTTGCGCTCGCTTCCACTTCTTTCTCAGTTCTGCACCATCATAGAAGTATTGGCAAGCCCATTGCAGCAACTTAAGATTGCTTTCGCTCTGCGTAAACCGCTCCCGGCTCACTCCTTCAAGTGAGTCTGGTCCCGGCTCTGCATAGTTCGATATGTCATTTATTACATGATTGTCAACCATAATTCTTAATTTTTCGCCAAAAATACCGCATTTTTCTCGCTTATTAGTGATAAGTTGCGCAACTTAACATTACTTTTCCATCATTTCCTAGTATTTTTGTTCCGCATTTCATTTAAAAACGTTTTTAAGTATGAGTAAATCAATCAATGTTCACGAAGCCTGCGTCATCACAAAAGATGATAAAGGCAACCTCTCCCTGGTAGGCAAGGCTAAAGAAGCCCTCACCACCTTGAAGAAGAATAAGGTTTCCGTCTGCATTCTCCTTTGCGACAACAAGAAGGAGGATGTGGAGAAGTTTCTTAATGACAATAACGTGCCTTTCGCCTCTATCAGTACCAAGGAGGAGACCGATAAGGATGGCAACACCAAGCGTGTTGATCCACCAAAGGCAGATGTAACCATCATGCCAAGTTCCAAGGTCATCACTCTTCGAGACGATTGGCAGTGGTGTTTGGATGATATTGCCCAACGTCTCTGGGGCGAGAAAAAGAAGGAGAATCCAAAGAGTGAACAACAGCGCATGGATGACAGCATGGCTGATTACATTCGCTGGGCATCACCAAAGAAAAAGGAACCAGAGAATGCATCTGGTCCTTCTCTCGGATAACATCGCTCCAACATCTTCAACTTTAAACACACAAATGATTCATTAATCATAACTATTATAAATTTATTTGGATTTAGATTTTTTATAACTATCAAAAAGGGACTCGCTGTGAAGCAAGTCCCTTTTTCTGTTTGTAGAAATATCGAACATAAAATTGAATTGGCCAAAGCCTATTTTCGGAAATATAGAACATTTCCTAGAATGAAGTAGCCCGAAGGCTACTCCATTCCGTTCAACGTTTTTAGCAGCTCCTTTCTGGTATTCCGAATCTCTACCAGTTTGGCAGCATCGTTCGTACCATCCATTTGCTTCTTGGCTTTGTTCATCTTCTTTTTGGCAGCAGAGATAGCCTTTCTAGCCGCAAACAGTCGCTTGTTGGTTTTGCTGTTCTTAAAGGCATTTGCCTTCGCCTTATCAATATCCTTCAAACGCTGATACTCCTGATAAGTCTCCATGGTTCCGTTCCAGACGTTCTGTATTCTCCAGTCCTCCGTCACGTCCTCTGCCTTAGCCTTCATCAGGTACTTGCTTTCAGCCTTCTCCATTTCCTTCAAGTCTTCATCACCGTTCAGATAACCCTGCACCATGTCCAAAGCCTCCTTCTGGGTGAAAGCCTTGTAATCACTCTGCGAGAGAAATTTCTTCATCTTCTGGCGCATCTTCTTCTTTTCCGTGATACTCTTGGCAGCATCAAAGCGTTTACTAGCCTCCTGTAAGGAAGTCACACCATCGCTCATTTCTGCACTCTCCAGTGCCTTCACCGAACCGATGGCAGCCTTAATCTGAGCCTCAGGATCAATACCATTGCGCTGGCAGCTCTGATAGGTCATCACCACGCCCTCCATGTCACCACTAAGGATAAAGTCCTTGAAGTAACTCTGAGCCTTCCATGGAGAGAAACCCTTAGAAGAAGGGAAGAAGAAATCAACGGCCTTGAACTCCTTGTTCTCCTGACTCGGAATCAGGAAAGGTGCCCAGTACAAAGCATCCTTGTAAAGCAGTCCGATGGTCTTGCCATACTTGCGCTGAATCTCCTGATCTGCATGGCTGGCTTGGAAATCGCTCAGATAGTTTATATCATCCAAGGTCATTCTCACCATAGGGTTAGCCTTACCTATCATTCGCTGTACCATAGGTCCAGGGAACTCTAGTTCTCCCTTATGATTGAAAAGGTATTCCGGAACCTCACGGAACTGCTTACCATGTCTCACATACATTTCTGTACCATCTTCATATCTGCCTAAGAAGATCTTGCTCTGCTGGCCAAGGCTGTTGCCTCTCATCAGATAGTCATACCATTTCATACCCTCATCACCATAAGCCAGTTCATACATACTCTTATAGCTTGGGTTGGTCTTCCGGATCTCCTCTGCCTTCTTGCGCTCCTTCTCCTCGTCCAGGGCACGGAAAGCAGCATTGATGCCATTGGCAATACCCTCATAAAATACCATGAATCCGATACCATAACAGAGCAAAGCCGAAATCTGTCTGCTTCTTCTGCCTTCATCCTCCGGTGTAAGTTCCTTATGTTTGAGCCTCTTGTAATACTGTTTGAAGTTCTCAAAGGTTGCCTCATTCCAGATAGAACCAAATCCGGTTAATGCCAGGAAGTGTCGAGTAGTAGAAGCATTCCAGTCTGGCGAAAGAAGAACTCGTCCGGCATAACGCAAAGTTCGATGGCTGGCTCCCAACACATCCCAGTGCTGACCGCCAAACATATCGTTCACAAACTGTCCGTCCTCGTCCAAAGCCCGGCTCAGTTCCTCCTCAGTCCAACCCTTCTTCTTGGCACGCTCCTTGGTCTTGTCTGCCCTCATACGATAGGTAGCAAGTTTCAGTCCGTCATGTAGGAAATCCCACAAAGCTACATCCATACCCTTATTGATGAGAGAAAGCATCTGCGTTGCCACCTTCAATGGCATAGAAGCCTTAGCCACCGTTCCGGAAATTTTATTTCCGTCCTTCAACTTCTCCTGCACCTTCATCATCGCATCGCGCATATTGTCGAACATGTTCTGCACATCTGCTGCAGCATAGTCGTTGGTCGCTCCGAACTTCACCAGATGGCTAGCAGCCTCTTGGAAATCCTCAGGATTGGCGAAGCAAGGAAGTTCATGGTTCTTGGCTGTATCTGCAAAGATATACTTCATAAAGTTGGCCATAGCCTTCTTAGGTCCAAACTCCACCATATTCTGTACCATATAAACCTCCGTCAATGCTCCAGCATGGAAACCACTAAAGCCCAATTCCAGTTTCTTGGCACTAGAAGCAAGCGTATCAAACGTTTTCCAGAATGGGGATGACTGATAGGTATCAAACACAACACCAAATCTGTCACCGGCACTAGCCTCACTATAGATCACCTTTTCGTTGTCAGTGATAGGATTCTTCACCTTCACCTGCTTTGGAGATACATTATATACCCATACAGGGCCTACGCCCGGAATCTCAAAGTACTTATATTGCTCCAAATTGAATGGAGCAGAAGAAGAAAGTAGTGGATCAGTAGAAATCACCTCTCCTTTTTCATTCCGCTCAATCACGTTCAGTCCGGCCAACTCCTGCAACATGGTCTTGTTAGCCCAAGCCTCAATATTACTTCTGCTGTAATATGCCATCATCTTCGTAATGTCAGTAGTTTTTGGCACAAGTCCGGCATAAACACCTTCCATCAAAGTGCTGATGGTTCGCTTCTTCTCATTAGGGCTCTTCGTGCGCTGCCTATTCTCCACAAAGGTAGCATACGCCTCAGGATCAGATTTTTCTTTGTCCCAAATATGGTTTACGTAGTCAACATTATAACCAGTGCCAGCTTTCAAAGTATGATTATCCATCAACCAGTCGTAGGTATAGTTATACCAGTCACGGATGGAATCAATGGCAGCCTGCATTTCAGGAGAAAGTTCCTTATAATTGATACGTCCAGGCACTACCCTCTCTTTTACGAGTTTCAAAACATGTTTACTGAGGATGTCCGTTCCATCACATGGTACAAAACCTTCCTCGCCCTGGTGATTGGCATTAATTGCCTGAGCCATCTTGCTTGCCACCTCGCTCACAGCCTTAGGATCATCGTATACCTCTATCTCCTTGCCTTTTTTAATCTCCGTATGCTTCTTTGCTGTCTCGGTAATCAAGTCTGTCACGTATGGCTGGATAGCCTCAACATCAGCTGGCTGAATATGGATATGTCCCTTATCAAAAACACCAGTGGCATTCAGATTGTGCGCCATGTCACGCAAACGTCTAGGAGCCTCTATTATATAAGGTATAGTCTCGGCAAGTTTTTCTGCCCTGTTTTTCTTTCCCTTGTAATCAGATAGCAACTTGTCAAAAACACCGCTATCTGCCATCTTCTCTATTCTGTTCTTCACATCATTGATATAGATAGCATCATCAGCACTAGCCTCTTCCATGTTCTTTCTACGATGGATAACGGCATGCTTCACGGTCATTGCTGCACCTTCCTTGCTCACGTCCGTACTGGTCACTTCTGCCAAATCCTGCATTACCTGCTGCTCCAGTGCATCAGCCTTCGGATTGGTCTCTGCTGGGTAAATCTTGCCCTCATACAAGTCCAGATCGGCTTGCTGCTGCTCCAGCAGATCATGTTTGGCCAGCCAGTCCTCATACTTGCGCTTCACCTCCTCCTGCTTCTTCTTTTCGAAGGCAAACATATCTGGCAAAGGGTCTTCCTGGTCCTTCATGGCTGCCTGCCATTTCTCATATTCATGAATACGATTCATGTAGGCCTCATCCTCTTCATTTTCCATTCGGATAGGCATACCAGTAGGTTCCTCGCCAACAAGGTGGTGGCGTTCACGCCAGTCTTTATTGAGCTGTGCCCATTCCTTTTTGCCTGCTTCATCCTTATCAATGTCGTAGAACATTGGAGGCTCTGGGTTCTCTTTATCTTCGCGTGCATTCTGCCATTTACGCCACTCCTGTACACGTTTCATGTACTGAATAGTGCTTTCGCCCTTCTTCTGTCTCGGCTTGCCCTTACCAGCACCATCAGATAGCGCATCCTTGATTTCAGCATTGCTAGCCTGCTTCATCATGGCTTCCTGCTTCTCCTGAGGCATTTCGTCCCAAACGTGCAGAGCCTTGCCAGCCTTCATCAGGTAGTATCTCAAATCCTTATCATTGAGAAGTCCCGGCACACGAACACCCAGCTTCTTAAGCACCTTGATAAGATAATGCTTAATCTTGGTCCAAAGAGAAAAATCCTCAGCAGTCTTAGGACCCTCCTCGGCAAGATGAGCGATATACTCCTGCGTTCCCACATTCATGCGGTCAGGGTTCTTCCAGTCCGGATCATATTTGTTGGCAATATCCAAAATCTTACCGCGAGTACTTGCTGCGACAGAATTATAAACGAAATTGGCGAACTTTCTCACGCCATCTTCGCCACCAAGAAGTGCTTCCATACCCTCATGGCCTATCTTTTCATGAAGCACCGTTCTCTCAGCCTCTTCTGCATCAGCACAGTTAGGCAGATAAACATGCACCGTGTGTGTAGTAGGGTCATACCATCCGGTAGCCCCATTCTTCACATCACTCAGATAAGCATCTGGAACCTCATCCACAGAAGTGTAAACTGTAGCCTCAGCACCACCCAGTTTGTTGGCAGTGTTCACTACCCGGTCGCTCACTTGTTTCTGCTTGTCTGCATCCCAGTTATTTTTGAAGATAGAGCTGCCAAGTCGTGCCAATACATTTCTGCCCGACAAGTCATCCTTATTCAGCAGAGGAGCAATCACGCCCTGGGTCAACTGCACCGGAATACCATTACCAATGATGGTGTGGGCCAAAGATTCCGTCTTAGGCAATTTATAGTCATCGCCCAGTCCGGTAATCCTAGCCAATACCCTGCCATCTGCACGCAATACCTTTCCACCCGGCATGATGATCACATCACCACTCTTGGTTCTCAGCGTAGGCAGAATCTCATCCCCATAGGCATGAGGAATCTTGCCATCGGCATAAGCACTGCCCATTACGTAAAGAGGCTTCTCCACCTTCTGCCAGTCAATACCGTCAGCCTTCAATCTTGCATCCATCCATGGAGCCACACCGCTTTCCTTCACCGTCAGGGTAGGAAGAATATCCTCCACAGCCTCTAGCCATCCACCCTTGCGTGGTTGCTTCTTAGGCTTTTCAGGCAGTTCTCCATCCTTCACGGCTCTGACAATTAGTCGCTCCCTGCTGGTATAGCCTCCAAAATCTGCGGCATTATACACATCAGAATCCCATGTATAGCCATTTTTGTCAAGTGACTTGGTGATAATCTTCATCGCCTCAGAGTCCTTGTAGCCCTTCACGTTTTCGATAGTCACCACTCGCGGCTTCACTGCATTGATAAAGTCGGCAGTACTCTTGGCAGTCTCCTTGTCAAGTTCCACCTCTCCACTATTACTTTTGGCCTGCGAATAGTTCTTGCATACAGGCGAAGCATGGAAATACTCAACCTCACCATCAATATGCTTCACCAGTTCCTTCGGATCCACGTCTCTCACGTCAGCAGTTACAATATGCTGCCCGAAGTTATTGCGATACACGCCACTTATCTTCCGGTCATATTCCACGGCCACAACTGGGTCGATGATACCCTTCAAACCCTCTTCAACCAGTCCACCACCGCTAAAGTAGGTTCCAGCCTTTATCAGAGAATCAGGGTGCTTCTGCAACTTCTGTTCCAAGATAGGAGATTTCACAATACCCTTGCCGCCCCATCCATTGAAAGCCTCTTTGGTCATTTTCACGTCAACGAACTGAGCCTGAGGAAACTCCTTCTTTAACTCCTCCATCTGAGCCATAAACTTCTCCTTAGTCTCAGGAGCTTGCTGTCCAGACTCAACGGTAGTAATAGGCACACCCAGTTTAACCAACTCCCTCACCTGGTTAGGAGTAACCACGTTCCAAGGAATAACCAGTCCTGTACCCTCTAGCTGCTCAGCAATGCTCTCAGCAACCTCAGAATCAGGAACTACTCTCACCGCCTTTCTCCAGCGAGACAACATCACCGACCTCTGTCTATCCTTCGGCAACAAACCATTTACGGAACCCGAATGCCAAGGCACAAGTCCAACGGCATCCTTTGCCCCCTCAGCACGATAGCCACTGGTCTTCTCGCTCTCCGGAATCTCCCATTCCACAACCTTGATATTACCTCTGGCATAAGCACCGGTAAACTGGTCGTTCATCATAGAAGTGGAAGTATGCATATAAGGATTGTATGCAGCACGCACAGGACCTTCTCCTGCTCCAGGGTTCTTGTCGGTCTTCACGAGTTGGAACTTTCCGCCCTTCACAAGGTCCGGTCTCTCATCAGCCTCCATCCAGGCACCAATCTCGGTAGCATCAGTACGCTTTCCGTCAATGATGGCAGCCATAGGCGAGTAGAGCTTTCCATCCACCTCCTGCATTCCGCTATACATCCGGAAAGTCTTCTCCTTATTCAGCCTATCCAGTTCCTCTGGCTCAGTCACACGATGGAAGCGAACATCCTGCTTGCGAGAATTGAAACGCTTAGAAGGAGGAATAACGTCCCCCTCATCATCATAGGTAACAAGGTCGCTCAACTTTCTATTATTCTTGGCATTCTTGTATTTATACTCCTTGCCATCATCAAAGCCAAACTCGTTTGCGTCATTACCGTCCCACCACAGTTGAGTAGCCGGAACTTCATCTTCAATGATACGATATTTGCCTTCCAGACGGTTCGTTCCGTGCATTTCGGCATATTTCTTAGAAGGAGTAACCCAGTCACCATTACGTAACTTGCCTTCCTTCACAGAAGTAGGAACGGCACGATAAACCTTTACCTTAACATCCTTCTCGCCATTCTTAATGGCATCAATAGCCGTATTGATAGCTTTCACAGATTCCAATCCATGAGGAGTGTTCTGCGAATAACGCTCAGGGTGAGAGAAGTAATCATCTGGCTGAGGAGTGTACCCCAAAGCCATATCCTCCAGATTTACATCTGAGCCACTGGATTCCCAATCGTCACGTCTAGCCTTGTCGCTTTCATATCCAGGGTTTCCCGGTGCAGCCCATGCACCTACGCCCTGATATGCGCTTTCGGTATCGTCATATCCCTTACGTCTGGCAGCCTCATCAAGCATTTCCCTGGCTGTAGCATCATCACCCTTAGCAAGAGCATCCATATACTGCTTGTCAAGTTGATCATCAGGAATCAGAGAAAGTTCCTCCAGGTGCTTTTGTCGCTTGGCTTCCTCTTCCTCTGCTCTCTTTCTAGCGGCTTCCATGGCGTTACGCTGCGCCTCCACCTGCTTCACGCGCTCCTCGATCATAGCATCAAGGTCGCCAAAGTTCTCCTTCAAGGCGTTATTTACAGGCACGGTGTACTTAGTTAAATCCTTAAATGAGAAAATGTTAGCTTCATTTACCTGCAACAAATGGCGTTTGATATTGGCTCTGGCACGTGCTGCCTCAGCTGTAGAACCCTTCTTAACTGCATTAGCATACATCGCCACATCTGCCTCATCAACCCCAAATTGCTGAGAAACAGCCTTTATTTTATCCTCCACAGATAAATTTCCATCATTTCCCTTGGTGGTTTCAGAATTATTATCTACCTTTGCACGCATAAAAGCATTTTCATCAGTTTTGCGTGCTCCTTCTGGAGTGTAAGTGTTGCCTTCTGCAACATGGGACGCATCTGATGGATTTGCTTTTCTATCTGAATAGAAATTCTGAAAATGTTCTTTATTTCCAACAGGTTTTGTTACCACAGTATAAGTAACGCCACTATCTTTATCTGTATAAGAATATTCTATCGTTCCTTTTTTACTAGGCTTGCGAGTCGAAACGTTCAATATTTTTGGAAGTGAAAGAATATCATCAATAGTGATATAATTCTTGCTTACCCCAAAGTGACGATATAAGCTATGTTTAGTTCCAGCATGATCATCATTTCCCTGTCGCATAACCATAGTTCTCTCAGATCCACCACTAGTAAATGAAAAATCTCTATTATTATCTTTGCCTGAATAAACATCAGCAACAACCTGCTGGGCCTTATCAAGGTCTCGCCCTTCGAACTGTGATGCTACATTCTTCATACGTTTCTTGGTAGTAGAACCCATAAACTTGATGTCATCAACATTCTCTGCCTCATGAAGTTTAGTACGTGGATCCACCCCATTCGCCAGGTCTCTCAGTACAAGATTACGTATATCCTCCAAGGTCATTTTCTTAATGTCCTCAGGCTTCCACTTCGTAAATGTATCAAGAGTCCAATACCAGAACTTCTTCAGCCACTCCTTCAACTTATTGATAACGCTCAGTTCCCTTGCTGTATCAAGCGGATTCTCCTTGATAGCATCCTTAGCCATCTGTTCCAGAATGGCAGCTCCGTCCTCACCGGTCAAACGAGCAAAAGCCTCATCGCAAATCTGCTCATCTGTCAGATGATTATAGTTAGGATCCTGCTTCAAATCGGCAAATAGCTGGGTCTGCATGATGAGTTTATCACCATGCTCTATAAGTTCCGGATTCATGTTTTTGGCAGCAGTACGCCAAAGATGTTGATACTCATGGATAGGAGTATTGGGATTCAGATGCTCCTGGTTCAGCACAATCTCCTTGCCATCAGTGTAGCCATAAACCACACTCTTACCCTGTGCAAACTTGGTATTACCCACGATATTGGCATTGTTCTCGTCAAAGACCACATAGTTATAATCACCTTCCTTGGCACCACCATGAATCATGCCAGCAGGGTACTTGATGCCGACAAAGCCTATTTCGCCCAAAGCCCTTGATGCTAATTCTGCACCATACGAAGGTCTTTCACGGTCGAAGAAGTCTTCCAAAGCATGATAAAGTTCTTCACCTTTTAATGTAGGAAGTTTCTGCATACCATTCTCTGGCGATTCAAGTTTCATTTGGGTGATACGCTCAATCCTATCTATATCATATCTTGCTCCACCATCTTTGAAATACTCGTTTTCACTGAAACCGTTGTGGGTTATTTCCCAAAGTCTATACCATTTTTCCAATGGAAAATTCTGAGATTCGTTCCATCCAAGATAGTTGCTGCCATTATCATCAGGAATATCCACATCATATCGATATGCTCTATTACTTGGTATAGCTATGCTATCATCGTCCTTTGCAAGAATTTCGTTTAGTTCTTGCAGATAATCTGTATCAGGGAATTTTCCTATAACATCTTTCAAATCTTTACGTGCATTCTCCAAGCCCTTTGCCACATCTTGATGCTTATACATATAATGTCTCAGCATATCCTGTGCCTCTTTTGACATACTTTGTGGATTTACAAATTCAAAACCAAATATTGCCTTCTTATCCTTAGCTCTCTGTGCATAATCTGTGCCTATCTCCTTAGAGTTCGTTACATACACACCATGTCCGAACGTCTCGCTTCCTTCGCCTTCCAAGGCATGCGACAAATCAAACTTATCAAAGTTAGCACCACTACCATGATAAGTACGCAAGAATCTTACTCCCGGCTCAGCAACAGCCTTCAACTGATTATCTAACTCAACATACTTATGGAACAAGTCATCAAGTGTATCTTGATACTTTTCAAAGGATTTATCCCTGTAGTCAGTCCAAACATCATCTGGAATATCGTTCTCAGAAGATAAGCCATGCTGATCCATATAGTCCTGCATTAACTGATTTTGATACTCTGCGCGCTCTTTCTTCTTGGCATTATAGGAATCCTCGGTTTCTTTAATCTGCTTCTCTAACTCGATTCTCTTATTGAGCAGAGATTCTGCCTTATAAGGGTCAAACTCACTAGGAACATCACCCTTTACGTCCTTAATCTGTTCCTCAAATGGCTTATTGAGATTAAAGGCCTTGTAGTTTCCTATCTTCCAGGCATTGGTATAGTACTTGCGCCACTTCTCTGCTAAGTCCTTCTTCTCAAAGTACTGAGGAGGTTCGTTCGGATTATCCATATTTACGATGGCATACTGCTTAAATTTGTCCGGTCTGTTCCCTGCAGCCCAGTCATAAGCAGCCTTGGCCGCCTCCTTCTGCTCAGGAGTCTTGATATAGAAGCGAAGACGAGGATCATTCAAAAGCATTTCTACTGCCAGGTTATCCTGCGCCTCAGCCACCTTCTCCATATCCTCATTGCTAACAACCTTCACAGGGATGCCAGCCTTCTTAAGCATAGTAGATACAGCATCATAAGCCACCCTCTGCGCCTCTGTCAGATTCTCCGGCTTCACCTCCTTCACATCGCGGTGGAAAGGAAGATCATCCATACTCATCGGTGCATCAAAAGGAAGAGTTTCATTAGCCTTCTTTGCCTGTTCATGCTGAATCATGGCATAGTCACGGAATGGTTTAGTCTTGCGGTCAGAAGACTCCAACCATTTATCAAAGGTAACCTTAGGCACAGAAGTAACCTTACCAAGTCCCTTCCATCCAGGAGAATAGTTCTTCGCATAGGCTGTAATAGCTGCTGCCTCATCAGGGTAACCATACATCACCTTATGCTCGTCAAATTCACCAGTCTTTGGATTAACTTGGTCTATTACTACTACATTTCCATTAAAAGTATCAAGGTCAGCAGCATCATTGATGAACATATCAATATGATCACCATCCACGCCTATCTTACCAAGAATATAGCCATAAGTATCATGCATGGTCACGCTCCAAGGCTTACCCTGCTCATCCTTACCGCTTCGAGTCACACCCTTTGGTGTTTCAACCGTGAAGTCATAACCACCAAATGATAAATGCCCCTTCTTATAGTTTCCAGCCTTCTTCTGCGCCTCTGTAGGCTCAGTTTCCGTTTCAGCGATAGCATTTTGCAGTCTGTCCGCAAAAGGGGCATTCTCAATATTCTCAGCACTCTCAATAGCACGAATGGCATCAGTAAGCGGCTTTATGGTCGCACGTTTCACCTTATATAATTCATCCTTCTTCTTAGCCAACTTAGCCTGCGCCAACTGACCAGAAAGATAATCATGCCCCAAATCACTTGCTATCAGGGCATCTGTCAATTCCTTCTGAGCTGTCTTGATAGCTTTCTTGTCACCGCTTTCCACAGCACTCTTCAAGGCATAAGCAAAAGGAGTAACAGGCTTCAATGCTTCCTTAATAGACTCTTCATAAGTATTAACATTTTCAACCTTCTTCTTGCGCTCAACTACCCCTTCTCTACGCTCATACTCATCGGCAGTGAAATACTCAAATTCCTCGTCAATATTCTGTAAAACATCAGAAACTTCCTTAAACTCCTCATCGGAAAGAGTCTTCAAAAGTTCGTCTATGTCATGAGCAACATCAACTTCTGGCACATCATCAGGATCTACTTCTCCTTGCTCCATCAAATCCCAGTACTCCTTCTGCTCTTTTGCCAATTCTACAATCTTGTTAAAGGCTTCGCTATGAGTAGTTTCCTCTTCTGTTGTACTCTCCAACATTTCTTCTTCCTGACGTTCAAGATCTCGCATCAACTGCTCGGCCTCAGCCACCTTATTATTTAAGGTATAGTTTTTGAGATCTGAGTAATTTTCAACACTACTAATAAGATTAAGGAATGCGTCTCTTATGTCCTGATCGGAATATCCCATTTGCTTTAGTTGCTCTGGCATGTTATCATAAAGACTATGTACAAATTCCGGAACCGTCTTTCCCTCACCCTCTTTGGCGAGTATCTGCAATTTATCGAAGTCCTTTCGTCCCAAACCAGTTTCTTGCTTGATTCCGTTAGAAAGAACACCAGCCTTGTCTTTACCCTCATAGTTCAAAGAGAAACGGCCGATATTGCTAGCTACATACTCTTCAATAGTATTTGGCTCTGTATCGGTAAAGTCAGTAGCACCTCTCACCTCTTCGTAGATAGCATTGAGAAGGCTGAGATTACCTGTCTTGATAGCATTCTCTACCTTGACGGCACGCTGCTCAGCAGGTGTCATATTCTCCATTGCCTTGGCTCTGGCTTCCATATTTTCCTTACGATAAAGAGTTTTGAGTTTATCGGCCTGTGCCTTCAAATCTTTAGCTGATTCTGTAAGATTAGCCTGCCTTGCCTGCAACTGAGCCTTGGTTGTGTTCAACTCTTTGAGTTGTTCTGGCTCCAGGTCTATCTCACCATTCACATAGCGATCAAGCACATCATCAACACCATCAATCTCTCGCTGTACCTCGTCAGACTGGATGCGGTAGATTCTCTTACGCTCTGAGGTAATATAATTGCTAGCCTCATCCATTGTTGGATATTGCTTCTTTAATTCCTCATCACTAAGAACGGCAACCTCGCGTCCCTCGATAGGAGCAACGTCACCATCATTTACTCCAGCCTCAGCAATCTTCTTTGTACGATCTGCCTTGATTGCCTCAGCCTCCTCAGGAGTCATCACGAATGAACGGATTTTATTCCAGTTATCGAAACGAGCTTGTAGGTCAACTATCTGACCTTGCATCTGCTTATTGGCCAAAGATCTTGTTTCTGCATTTTCAGGGTCAAGGTCGGCATTAACAGATAACCACTCCTCATTATTAGCGATATGCTCTCGTAACTGATTGATACGTTTCTGAAGGGCTTGTTTCTCTGCTACAATATTAGCGAAAAGTGCCTTGCGGTCTTCCCCGGCTGTTTCCTGAAGGTATTCTGCTGCCACCTTAGGGTCGGTCTGAGTATCTGAATAGTCCGGCTTACCAACTGCATAACCAAAGATACCCTTTTTGTAACGCTCTTGCTTATCAGCATCAGCCTTTTTAATTTGAGCCTGTTCACGTTCTTCATCCTCGGCATCCAAATGCTCATTGATTGTGTTGTCGAGCGCATTCTTGCGCCATGCTGCAAACTCTTCTTTAGATAGGGGAAGATAATCCTTACCATCAGTAAGTACAATCTTTCCGTCCTCGCTATATCCGGCAAAGGTCATGTTGACATTAGCATCACCCTCCTCCATGGCAACTGTTACCTGATCATTCGGCTTCAAACCACTACCATCAAACTGACTGATAAACTGCTGCGCTCTTGCATCCTTCTGCTGAACCACCGCATTTTCGATGTATTCATCAAGAGAAACAGGAGTGCCCACCTCTTTAATCTCGGCATTAGATACCTGCTTAATCATAGGCTGTCCCTGCTCATCTGGAACGACAACAAAGGCTCCACCATATTCGTTAGCCTTCTTCAGGAACACCTGTTTTCCGCTATCCAAAGTAGCTGGAACTATGTTTCCGTCTTCCGTCTGGTATGGCCAGAGCTGTTCCTTCAAAGCCTCACCATAGCCATCATCGGCATGCTGCAGAGCATCAATAGCACCCTTCTTGGCATCCATTGCCTCTACATACTTACTGATAGCATCTTTCTGTGCCGGTGTCAGACTACCGGCACGCTGAGCAACAAACAGATCCATATCTTTACCTTCGCTATAGGCATTGGCTACAATATCAGGCATCTTTTCATTGTCAGCAAACGCTCGCTTCAAACGTCCTGTTGCCAAATCGCTATTATAGTCAATAGCCTGCAAAGCCTCAGAATCCCCATTCTTATAGGCATTCTGTCCCATAACAAAAGCATCAGAAGTAATAACATCAGCAGATGAGTTATCTACATTTACAGTCGAACCGCCTTCACCTTGAATAGATGAAGCATCGGTATTATCTTGATAAGGTGAAGAACCTTCTGAAACAGGAGGCTCCTGACCACCAGCAGAACCCTCTACAGAAGCAGGTCCCTCAACAGGAGTAGCTGGTTTTGCGCCATCAACATCGCCCTGCTCTATACGTTTCTTATCATCCTCTATCTGCTTCATTTCACGTTTCAGTTCAATGGAATTGTAAAGCTCCTTAAGATAAGACTCTACCAATGACGCATATTTCTTATCTTTCGACTCCAATGCCTTACGAAGTGTACCGCGCGCCACGCCATGGGAATCCTCAAACGTGTTGACAAACTCCCTCATCACAGAACTGTTCTCCAAAGCACTGTCATAATAATGACGGTAGTCGTTAACCTGCTTCTGCTCCTCGTCAGTAAGGATAATACCCTTCTGCTGCTTATCCATGATCTCCTTGATGGCACCAGCATTCTGATGAAGGTAAACCGCTGCCTTATCCTCATCCGTCAATTTCTCACCCATATTGTATTTCTGGGCTGCCTTGTTGTATAAGCCTTCAAGATGCTCCTGGGTAAACTCATTATGGAACTCACCTTCCAGCACAGAAGCCAAACCAAGAGTCTTCTCATACTCCAGTTTCTTATCTGCCTTCTGAGCCTCATCAAGAGAAGCAAACTCCTTTCTCTCAACAATACCGCCATCCTTGTTCAAAGTTTCGAGATAAACCTTGCCACCATTATCCATTGGCTGTATAATGATGGAATCTACTATAGGAGAGAAGGAAGAAGGGCGTTTGCCTTCTACAACCGCCATCATCTTAGCCTTCAACACCTCCGGCACGCTCTTGTCGTTCATCAGGTCCATATACTTCTGGGTTAACTGCCCATCAAGTCGCTGAGCATTCTCACCAACCACAGCATACTCCCCGATGCCCACCTTCTCAAAAGCATCACGAAGACCATCATAGCCGAATCTCTTCAACTCGGCAATATCCTGATCAGAAAAGTCAAACTTCTTGTTAAACTCCCTTGCGTCCTTGAATCGAGCATACTTGCCCACCATGCCCGGCAAGCCGATAGCAGTAAGGTTCGCCATGCTCTCCAAGAAACTCTCGGCAGCATCCTTACCTGTAGGCTTGAAGTTCGGATCCTGCGCCATACGCTCCAGCATCTGATGACCGGTCATAATACCGGAATCCACAACCTTACCACCAATATCAGCCAGAATATTGGTAGCTAAGCCTCTGCCCTTACCTAGCATATTAGCAATAGTATTACCCTGCATGATAACACCTAAGGCACTCTGTTGTGTTCCCTCTAATAAAGTATCAAGCGCAATCTTCCACCCAGAAGGATTGTAAATCTTGCCATTCTCATCAAACTGACCTGTACGATAAGTTTCATCAATAGGCTTCGAGATTGCAGACTGACCGCCAAAGGTAACAGCACCATGCACGGCTCCGCTCTTCAAAGCCGCGGCTTTACTCTTACCGATAAGCACCTTTGCAGCTCGTTCAGCCATCTTGCGCTCCATACCTTTAGCCATCAAGTCACCAGCCAGTTTACCCTCTGCCTTAGCTACCATGCTCTTAGTCAACTTGCCACCTGCGGCTCCCGGCAGCCAATAACTCCAGGCATCACCTGCAAAGGTCAGAGCACCACTAGCCACGTTCTCCCAGAAGCCCGGCTGATACTGCTGATTGGCAATATCCTCCAGCCAGTTCTGGTAGTCCGTCTGAACAGCCTTGCGAGTAATCTTACCCACAATAGTGTTACCCAAACCAGTCTTCATGATGTACTCAGCACTACCCTTAGGCATCATACCCTTAATCTCTAGCTGGTCGAGTTCATTTTTAAGAACAGAATTGATCATCGGCTTGAACTGCTTAGGATCACTACTCTGAGTGCCATTCAAGCCATATCGCTGCATCACCTTAAATGCCGCATTGCTCATATCATTCAGGAACTTCGGATTCCGGTAGAGTTTGCCAAACTTCTTCTGCAAACCAGAAAGCACCTTTGCAGGATCCTTGGCCTCGTTTGCCTCATACTGAGCACCAAGTGCTGTACCCAGACGAAGATTAGCCGGAATATACTGACTTCCTTCCATACCTTCGTTGAATGCCTTGCTACCTGCCTCCTGAGCCTTATTATACTCTTCCACTACAGATGGATTCACATACTTATTGATAACGCTAGAAAGCGCATCATTGATGTCCTGATTCATCAGTCTGTCCTGTACATTCTCATCGTGAGAATAGAGGCGTGTTGCGATGCCCTCGGCTATATTGCGATAATTCGGACCATATTTGTTCACCAAACTCTGTACCATAGCTGGTTTCAGGAACTTAGCCACATAGTCATCATAGCTGATACCCATGCTCTCTGCCTCCTGCTTCAACTTATCCTGCACGCCATGGCTATACCATTGCGCTTCAATACTCTTCTCTGCATCCTGCACAGTATCATCAGGCAAAGAAGATACTACCTGGTTGGTAACGTCCATGGCAGAACGGTTGGCATATCTGTGCAAAGCAGGCATCACCATATTCACAGCCTCCTCATTGCTATTGGCAGTACCATCAGCCAACAAGTCGGCAACCAAATTCTCAAAGTAAGTACTCTGCTTATCCGGTCTCTGCTTCCAGTCCTCAATATAGTTGGCAAGTTTGGCATCCATCAACCCTTCATTATTCACCACACCGGTTGGAGTCGTAACAGGAGCCGCCTCTTTAGATTCAGGAGAAGCCGCATTAGCTGATGATGAAGAAGAAACTTCTTCCTTCTCAGGCATTTCCTCACCTTTTACAACCGGCTGAGGAATCTCTGGTGATGGCTGATATGTTCCGTTGCTCGTCTGAACACCAGTAGGAATCATATCCAAAACTTTTGCTATAAGACCAGGATCCTTGTCTGTCGTTTCCTGCTTCTTTGCTGGTTGAGCCACCTGCGGCTTAGTCTCAGTAGAAGCCTTCTGCTCTACACTCTGAGTCGTAGAAGAAGCATCTACCTGCTTACCACCACCAGAAGTAGATGGAGCTGGCTCCAGCACCATCTTGTCAAAGTCTGCCTGTGTTCCCACATCATACCCCATGTTCTTGGCCTCATTGTAGTACCAGTTACGATCTTCCTCGTTGTTCAAGTCCTTTTTGAAGTCATCATAGCTACCTACTTCATAGCCATTGTTCTTGAACTCATTATAAAAATATTGTCTGTCTTGCTCGTCAAACATACCTTATCTTATTTTTTTGATTAATAATCAGTTACTTTCTTCTCCTTGATGGTGGAACCTTACTGCCGCCTCTACGTGAAGGAGGTACTTTACTGCCACCCCTACCTCTACGAGAAGGAGGAGTCCGGTCAAACTTCATCTGAGCCTTAGCCCATCTAGAAGCCTGCTGGCGATTCTTTTCATTCGCCCAAGTGCCACCTCTGCCATCATTACCACCGATAGCCATACCATTATTCTTGGCCCACTGGTTTACATGTTTCTTGAAAACAGGGTCGTTCACATACCTGGTGTTGAAATCATCAGCCTCCTTCTGGTTGGCATTCTTCTGATTCTGTCCCTCTGTTTGCGAATTGATATGCCTAACTTGCGCACCCTTCACATTAACGCTAGCATTATGATCAGCAGCTCCGGCATTGGCATTATTAGTTTGAGCATCAAGTAATTTTCCCTTTTTGCCTCTCAAAGCATCCTCAGTCTCCTTCTTCGATGTACTAAGTGCAGCCTGTGCAGCAGCAGCATTGCCTCTCTCCTTCTCCGTCTGAACCTTTACAGGAGTAAGAGCATCCGTCTGATTCTTCTGTGAACCACGATAAGCAGCCAGTGCCTCATTTGCCTTTGCGGCAGCCTCTGCCTGCATCTGTGCCTGTTTGTCTTGACGGTCCTTATAGATATTCAGCATCATCTGGTTATATCCCTTGGCACGAAGAGCCTCAGTAGCCTCTCTTATCTTGCGTTGGCGATCAGTAAGTTCTTGTGCAGATTCTATTTTTTGCGATGGAGCACCTTGAACCGTACCAAAGAAGTTACCCAAGTGCATAAAAAGATTTCCCCATTGTTCCCATTTGGCTTGATTCTCTGCCTTCTTTTGCAGAGCTGCATTTGCAGCCACTGTTTTATCGGCATCACCAAGTGAAGAAAGCCAAGGCATGAAGGCAGACCAGTTTCCATCACCATTCTTCTGGTAATCCCTCATAATGTCATAAGGCTTCATCTGCCTCAATAGAGGGTTCTGCTCTATCTCGCTATAAGGTCTACTCCAGTCAATCTTGATACCCTGGTTAGGCTCCACCTTGGTAACTTCCTCGGTTGGCTGCAGGGCAAAAGATTCCTTGCCACCATTCTTAGTAATACCAGTCGTATCTATGGCTGTACCCTTTCCCGGTTCAGTATCAGTTGTCTGAACTGATACTGCAACCTCCGGCTTCACCGCATTATCATCAGGGAAATTAGTAACAGGAGTAACGGCAGTAGCCGGGCGTTTAGGAGTTAAATCATCCAATGTAAATCCCATAATTACCTCCTTCCTTAAATTGGCAATTTACTTGCAGCTCCAGCCAAGCCGCCAGCTGCATCCGTGATACCCTGAGCTGTAGAAAGAGCCTTCTCCTTCTTGGCAGTGGCTATATAGTTAGTCATAGCATCAATCTGAGAATCAGCACCATTCCACACATTTTCTTTGGTCTGAGCACCTTGCACAGCAGCCTCTTGCATAATCTTACCCACCTGCTCCTGAGCAGCCTGCTTACTCAGCGCAACCGCTTCATCAGATCCACCACTAACAATATTGGTGTTCTTTGCGGTTGCTGTAGCATTATCCAATACCTTCTGGGCATTGGTCACGGCTACCTGATTCTCCGCTGACTGAGTAGGATCCTGATAATACAAGTTGTCACGATGATCCTTCACCTGTTGCATACGGTCTTGAAACATTTTGATATAATCATTATATCCCTTGTTTCTTGCTTTAGCTGCTAGAGCACCACCTACAGCAGAGGTCACTCCACCAGCAATACTTCCAATAATTCCCATAAAATTCGAATTTTAATGTTTAAACTGTTCAAAAGTAATGCGTTTTTCTTACCTATCTGTGATAAGTTCCGCAACTTGAACACCAAGTTTCGTAATTTTTTCCTATATTTGCACCCGAAAACTATCAGTAAACATTAAAAATCAATAGAATATGGCAGTAAAACAAGACAATAATAATGAGCCGAAGCCAAAGAGAAAGAAGACTGGCGGGCGTAAGGCTGGCACACCTAATAAGGTTACCAAAAGTGTGCGTGAAAGCCTTCGTGATGCCCTGACTGGCTACATCAATGGTATCAATGAGAAGAACTATTCACTTTTCACAGATCTCATGCAGATTCAAGAGCCTGCCGGACGTCTGGCGATGGTGGCTAAGTTCCTTCCATACGTGGCTCCAAAACTCCAGTCTGTATCTTTCAATAATGATGAGCATCGAAGCCTGTCAGTGGAAGAGTCATTCATGGAGCTGGAGGAGAAATTTGAGAAACAAGAAACCACTATCAACATCAAAAATCTCAAAATTGTTAATAATGGCTAATTATAAAAAATGGGTAGTCCTCTCTAAATTTTCTTCAACTTTAGAGAAGACTACCCTTGACTTGGTTATCGAGCAAAAACGCTCTATTTTAACTTATATTGGGTCAATTTTAATCTGTATTAACACAAAATAGCTATTTTATGTCACGGACTCGTTCAAAGTACTTCGTCTGGTCCTTGGTGATATTCTTCACCTTAATCTGTATCGTGCAGTTTGTAGGAACAGTATCATTTATGCTGGCCATAAGCTGCTCTATTATCTCATCTATGTTCCGATAGCCCTTGCCATCCACATGAGCCACAACTTCACCCATGAAGTAAGCATCAGCAGACAACTCAAAGTTTTCCTCTACCTTATCGAATACAGGCAGATGATGTTCCTCCAAGCGTTTGCTCTTGTCGTTAGTGAAAAACACCTTCTCAACAATTTTCTCGTTTATCTCCCATATCTTTGAAAAATCCGGTTTCACATATCCCATAGTGATTTTATGCCTATTAACATGATTTAATCCGAATGCTACATCATCGAAACTAACTCCCAGGTCATTTTGAGCAATAGTTGCCCATGTGTGCCTGAAGGTATAGGTAGAATATGTTTTATCACCTTGTTTCATTCCAAGATTATTAAGACAGATTAAACGAATCTCGTGACTCTGGCTTGCAACAAAATTTCTATCATTAAGAAACATCTTATGAAACTTGAAAAGATACTCATCTTTCTCATCACTTAGATATTTCTCAATGGTAGGAATTAACATGTCGGGAACTCTGATTTCTATATAAGCCTTATCCTCTCTTCTTGTTCTCGTCTTAGCGCGCTCGTAATGCAAAATTCCATCATAATAGGCAGTCTTCTTCATCCTATAGAGATCAACACCATTAATTCCTGCTAAGCAAAGCGTCATTTTGCAAATATCCTGAGCCATCTTTCTAGCCTTCTGGGTTACATTAATGGCAAAAAACGCTCTACACTCCTCCATGGTAATAGCTTTTTTCTCAGGTACATCATGCTTAGGAATCTTCACTTTTGCCCAAGGATTCACCTTTATACGAATGATGTCATTATCATAATCATTATATTTAAGAAGTCCAGCCTTAAAGATGGTTTTTATTGTGACAGGGTATGTCTCTTTAACTCGCTTGAAACGAGATAATGAATCTATCCACGACTGTATAAAAGACGTAGTCATCTGAGAAAACATTATCTTATGAGTCCCAGCGAATTTTTCCAAAGCAACCAAAGATGCTTTATTTAATTCTACAGTTCTTTGCTGATGCGTATAAGAAATCTTATCAATATATTCTCTAGCATAATCCGAAAAGCAAAGATCATCATGAGAAGACAAAAGAAGATCTCTAACCTGCTCCACCGACAAATTAGCCGTATCATATCTATTGAGCATTTCTACCCACTTGGTAATCGTAACCATACAGGAGTTAAGTACAAACGGATCCTTCACTTCACGCTTACCAGGAACCACCCCCTTACTATTCACCATCTTGTCTGTTTTGATGTTGATTATTCTGCGTTTATGTGTTAAACGTATATAGACTACATAAAGTCCATCTGAACGTTGATGTTGTACCACTACTTTAAATGTTGCCATACACAAAAATTCTATAAACAATTTCTAAACATTCACCTCAATTTGACACGTTAAACTTGCCAAACGATGCATTTTTTATTTAAAATAACCCTCTAATATCTGATACTTTGCGCTATATCTCAGAGAATCAAGACCTTAACACAAGAAGACTAATATTAGCGGTTCACTCATAGTACGTGCAAAGGTAATGAAAAAAATCGAATTCCAAATAAAAAAGTGACCAAAAACACAAAAAAACAGCAAGAAAATTTGGATATATAAAAAGAAGTACTTACTTTTGCACACACAAACACAATTGAAGATGAATAAAGATAAAATATTAACACTGAAGAATGTTACTAAAAGTAGCATTTGGGAATTGCAGGAGAACGATGTGTTCCGTCTTTGGGAAGCAGCAGAAAAGGATGCTGACC
>OGIV01000325.1_pt1 | contig 37520 bp, 29 predicted proteins | sample 1571861 | NCBI WGS metagenome assembly OGIV01 (sample SAMEA2582099, study PRJEB24529) | metagenome | biome: Human gut stool | place: China | collected 2011 | reverse complement strand
GCGACTGCTCCAACACGCGATACCCAGGGTGTCGCTTCGCTTGCCCTGGGCTATGGGCAACATTGGGCTTTCAGCCCGCCCTTGCTAAATCCGAAACTTTAGTTACTTATTCTGCCAAGGGGTTCCACCCTTGTGCTTTGAGGTCAAACTCATTGCCGTCGCGTGTCACGAGTTTGTTACCAAGTTCGGGCTTTGTCATGTGTCCGATAATCTTCACGCCCTCAATTTGTGAGACGCGCTCGTGTTCGGTCAATGGCACAGTAAACAGCAATTCATAATCCTCACCACCATTCAATGCGGCCGTGTACACATTCATGTTAAACTCCTCGGCAGCCACTGCCGTTTGGTAGTCGATAGGTATGCGTTCTTCGTAAATGCGGCATCCCGTATGACTCTGCTTGCAAATGTGCATGGCCTCAGATGACAGGCCGTCACTTATGTCCATCATAGACGTGGGATGTATGCCAGCCTCACGCAAGTGTTCAATTACATCGCGACGAGCCTCAGGCTTCAAAAAGCGCTCTATCAAATACTCACGTCCTGCAAAGTCGGGTTGTGCAGCCGTTTCGGCATTACCTTTCTGCGACTCGAATATGCGTTTTTCGCGCTCCATCAACTGCAATCCGAGGTAAGCTGCACCCAAGTTACCGCTCACACAGAGCAAATCTGTGTCCTTTGCTCCCGAGCGATACACGATATCCTCGGCCTTGGCCTCACCAATACAAGTAATGCTGATGGCCAGTCCCGTGAGAGAAGACGTCGTGTCGCCCCCCACAATATCCACGCCATGACGCTCGCATGCCAAACGAATGCCGGCATACAGTTCCTCAACGTGCTCCAACTTGAAGCGCCGACCTACAGCCAGGCTCACCAGCAACTGCCGCGGTGTGCCGTTCATGGCATACACGTCCGACAGGTTCACCATAGCAGCCTTATAACCCAGATGCTTGAGCGGGGTGTAAGTCAAGTCAAAATGAATGCCCTCCATCAGCATGTCCGTAGTCACGAGCACACGTCGGTTGTCGGCGGGGTCGGTACTATACTGCAACACAGCACAGTCATCGCCCACACCGCGCAGTGTCGAGGCATTCTGCATTTTAAGTCCTTCGGTCAAGTGGTCTATCAAGCCAAACTCTCCCAAAGTTGCTATTTCTGTCATTATATATAATATCAACATGTTGGCAAGAATAGCTGACAAGTCAGCTCCCTATTACGCCAACAATTATATTAGTCACTGAAGTTTCGGATTTAACCTGGGCGGGCTGAATCCAAAACATGAATTAGTTAAATGTCTTGCTTTACTATTCCTTAAAAGTAGAAGCCCAATCCTATGCGTGCGCCCACGGTGCTCTTTTCTGAGAATGAATCGAGCGACATTTTATAGTACACCGAAGGCTCGATGGTAATATAGCGGTTGACAAAGAAGGCATAGCCAATCTCCACCGGAATTTGCACATCGTTAGAACTTGGTGTATAGTGCACATATTCTGCTCCGGCACCAAGGAACACACCACATTGGTCAAAGTAGTAACGTGCACCAGCGCCCACACTCACATCGTTAATTTCCTTGGTGTGGTCATAGCTCACATTGCCACGCAGCATAAAGCAGTCTGCCAAGAAATAGCCTGCCGTAGCATCAAGTCCGAAGCGGAACTTTTGGCTTGAACTGTAAGACAAACCAATACCCGATATTGAGGCGCCCACATACTTTGTACCTTTTGCAAATTGTGCATGAGCCGACAGTGTGCCCACAGCCAGTGCGAGCATGATAAACAATTTCTTCATATACGTATATTTTGTTTGTGTACAAAGATAGTGCAAACCGAATGCAGTGCAAAATGAAAGAATACTTTTTTTCATTTTACACTGCTGAGGTGCAGCCTATCTTATTAAAAGATAGTGCAAACCGAATGCAGTGCAAAATGAAAGAAAGTTTTTTTATTGTTATCCAATAAAACGTAAATATGCGAACTGGTTCAAGCACCAAACGCTACCTCTAATGGGGGCGACGCGTCTCGCGTCGGAAAAGTGCAATGCTCATACACTAATATCTGTGACCCATTGCCTTAATCCCGACGCGAGACGCGTCGCCCCCATTAGAGGTAGCGTTTGGTGCTTGAGTCCGTTCACATGTTTACGTTTCACCGGACAAAAATATGTACAAATGAAGGCTGACGCCGTAGCGTTTTTGTTTATAACGCTACGGCGTCAGCCTTTATAATCTTTTGCACTTATGTTTTTGCTTTCCGCATTAGCGGCCAACAGGTCACGCTATGGTGGCTGCCGTATTAACAAATTGACATATTAGCACCTTAGCTCAAGCCAATGATTTCGCCATCAACATAATCGATGTGGTTGGCTTGCGGATCCTTGGGCAAACCAGGCATACGCAAGATGTCACCAGCAATGGCTACTATCATCTCGGCACCTGCGTTGAGCACAACGTCCTTTATGAGAATGTTGAAACCACTCACCGCACCATACTGCTTGGCATCGGCCGAGAATGAGAACTGAGTCTTGGCAATGCACACGGGGAAGTGGGCCATACCGTGTTCCTCGGCCAACTTGATGCGTTTCAAAGCCGGCTTGGCAAAGGTGACACTGGCCGCACCATAAATGGTCTTGGCCACCTTCTCAATTTTGGTCTTGATGGAGTCGTTGTCGTCGTAAGTAAAGTGCAAGGGTTTCTGCGAGGGGTTCTTGTCAATGGTGTCAACCACGAGCTGTGCCATCTCCTTTGCACCCTCACCACCATCGGTGTAGGCATAGTTGATGACGAAGGGCACACCGAGTTCCTTTTCGCAGTGTTCGCGCAGCAACGCCATTTCTTCCTCTGTATCGGTTACGAAACGGTTGAACACGACAACAACGCTCTGGCCAAAGCCCTGAAGGTTGTGCACATGGCGGTCGAGATTGGCCAGACCGTGACGCAGACCTTCCTCATTAGGCTCCTTGATTTTGTCAAGCTCTACGCCACCGTGCATTTTCAAGCCCTGGGCTGTAGCTACAATCACAGTCAAATCGGGTTCGAGACCGCTCTTGCGACAAAGAATATTGTAGAACTTTTCGGCACCCAGGTCGGCACCAAATCCGGCCTCGGTGATGGTGTAGTCGGCATGGCTCAACGACATGCGTGTGGCAATGAGCGAATTGCAGCCATGGGCAATGTTGGCAAACGGGCCACCATGCACAATGGCTGGTGTATTTTCGGTTGTCTGCACCAAATTGGGCTGTATGGCATCTTTGAGCAACACCATAATGGCACCAGCCACACCAAGGTCCTTAACAGTGAAGGGCTTGCCGTCGTAGGTATAGCCCAAGAGTATGTTTTCGATGCGACGGCGCAAGTCGGCCTCATCCTGTGCAAGACAAAGAATGGCCATCAACTCTGATGCGGGGGTTATGTCGAAACCAGCCTGCTGTGTAATGCCATTGGTTGCCGGACCGAGTCCGGTAACGATAGAGCGGAGCGAACGGTCATTGACATCGAGCACGCGACGCCAAAGTATTTCGCGCAAGCCAAAGCCTTCCTTCTCGTGCTGGTAAAGGTAGTTGTCGAGCAGGGCAGCTATCATATTGTGGGCCGAGGTGATGGCATGGAAGTCGCCAGTGAAGTGCAGATTGATACGTTCCATTGGCAGCACCTGGGCATATCCGCCACCTGCTGCACCGCCCTTCATGCCGAAGCAAGGACCAAGCGAAGGCTCGCGCAACGCCACACAAGCCTTCTTGCCAATAGCATTAAGACCAAGGGCAAGACCAATGCTCACAGTCGTCTTGCCAATGCCGGCACGTGTGGCCGTAATGGCTGTTACCAAGATGAGCTTGCCTTTTTTCTTCTCATCAATGAGCGAAAGGGGCAGTTTGGCAATGTGCTTGCCATAGTGTTCGATGGCTTCGGGGTCGATGCCCAACTGCTTTGCTACCTCGTCAATGCGCTTGAGCTCTGTGCTGTGCGCAATTTCGATATCTGTCTTCATTAGCTTGTTATTATGATAGGTAATGTTAGTTTTGCGTATGATGCAATGCCCACAAGTGTGTTTTCGTCAATACTTGCAAGCGGAGCCGCCAACACGCATACTCCTTAGGCGGCACGGGGTGTGATAAAAAGAACAAGAGTATGCTTTCTGCATCTACAAAAGTACAGCCTTTTGCAGTAACTGCAAAGCGAATTGATAGTTTTTTGAGACTTTGCTTGAAAGTGTTTGGCACGGTAGGGGCATTTGGGCCACACTGCATGCCAGCATACAATAATTGCGCATATCACAGGCCGTGCACGCTCCATAGCGAAGCTGCGGCTGTGTGATATGCGCAATTTATTAAACAAGTGTTCCAAACTATTTTAGGGGATTGTCAGAACTTGAGGCCAAGGGTTAACATGATGTTGTGGCGGTCGAGCTTGACGTCCTGCCCCTTCAGCAGATTGTCTGACGACATACCTGCGTCATAGTCCGTTGCACGGAAGGCATAAACATCGCCATGCTGATGCTGATACTGATAGGCCATGTCGAGATAGAAGTGCTTGCAACGGTAGCCCAAGCCGAGTGTCAAGCGGTTAATTGCGCCAAGATTGACATAGTCGGTATTGAGACTATAATGATATGAAGGGCTTTCGGTGAAGGCGTTCAGATAGGCGTCCTTTTTGAATGGTGAAGACACGTAGTTGTAACCAACGCGACCGAACAGCCCAGGTGCCATGCGTACCTCGGCACCGATACGGAATGTCTGCACGGTGTTGAGCATGGCGTCAATTTCCTTGTCCATCTCGCGGTCGCGAACAGACGAGATGTAGCTATCAGTCCAATAATCGTAACGGTCGTAATCGGGGTAACGCACTTGTGCGCCAGTGTAACGGCTCACTTCGTACTCTGCATCAAGCGCCAAATAATTGCCCACGGTGGTGGCCGCACTGATGTTCAGTTTCCACGGCGTGCGTATGCGGTAATCCAAGTCTGTGACGGTGTAGTTTGCAGCTGTACGATCGTATGTTTGGTTCGTTTTGGGGTCGGTATATTGGAATGGACTTTCCATATAGAGATACGCATCGTGTGTAAGATCGTAAAATATAGGTGTGCTTACCGACAAACCTATGCGGAAGGGACTTTCTTCGATGGGACGGTAAATAAAGCCTACTTTGGCATCGAAGCCAGTGCCGGTCACCGACTCGTCATAATTCATGTTGTATGCTCCAATGCTGTGTGTGCCATCAACCGAAAGATTTTCGTCATACTCCAAATGGCTGTGCATGTCGACATTGTACACACCAAAGGTGGCACCCACGTAAAATTGGTTGCTGATGTTGAACGAGAGGTTGAAGTCGTACTGCTGTATGCCTCCCCATTGGGCACGATAATAGTTGTAAGCCATCGAATTGCGCGGCGTGTAGATGCGGTTGCCGTTGTCATCGCGTCCCTCAACTATCATCTGTGCATCGTAACCTGTAACAGCCAACGGCGTGGTGTAGTTGCAGTCGTTGTCGTTGCTGAAGTCCAAGGCCCTGCCATTGTAATAGGCAAGCTCCTGCATCTGCCACGACTGCGAAGCGCCATTAGGCGTGGCAATGTTGTCGAGGCCGATAAAGTTTTTAAGATTACGCCGCTTTTGGTAGTTGAAGGCGAAGTTGGCAAAATTCACGCCCTTGCCTTTACCATCGCCTGTTTTGAAGGAATATACAAATCCGGCCTGGTCGAACGAGCCGCGTGCCTTGTCTATTTCGTAAAACGACTGACCATTGGGCTGTATGGTGGCACTACCCGTAAGTGCCACATCGCTGCGACGGTACATGCCTATGGCGGCAGGATTGGTGCCAATGGTCGACAGGTCGGCTCCTAATGCACTCATGGCACCACCCATGCCCACATAGCGCGCTGTACCATTAAGGTCGCTGCCGCTGAGGGTTTCTACTTTATATATGTCTTGCGCACTCATGCTGCTGCACAATGCAAAGGCCGTGAGCGCTACGGTATATTTGAGTTTCATAATTTGCTTGTTTATGGCTATTTATGCAATTCGCCAATTCTTGTTTCTTGAAGTCTGTTGTCTCCGTAATCAGCGACGACCACCAAAGCCGCGTCCGCCACCCATTGAGCCGCCCACTGAGCCGCCCGAACGGCCGCCACCACCAAAGCCACGACCTCCGCCGAAACTGCCACTGCCGACATTACTGCGCGAGGGTTGTGAATAAGTGCGGTTGCTGCTACCACCGTTATCATTGCGGTTTGTGTTAAAACCTCGACCGTTGTTGTAAGAATTATTGCCACGGTCGAAACTTCGGTTGCCTGTATTGGTATTGACGTTGAAATTGGTGTTAGAATTGACACCTGTGTTGCCAAAATTGCGGCGGGAATTTCCCGACACGCCACCGGCCACACCGCGACCGCCGCCATAGTTGCGGCCTCCGCCAAAACCTAATGAGCTGCCACGGCCCGCAGCATTAACGCCACCTGTGGCTACACCTGCGCCACGGCTACCGCCACGGGCTGTCCAACCACCAACGGGACCGCGATGTGCATTGCTTGGCAAAGCGGGACGCCACGCCCAATCATAACGCGGCCACCAGCCACAACCGCCATACCAGGGGTCGTACCAAGGGTCATACCAGGGCGAATGCCAACCGCCCCAACCATACCAACTATAGTAAGGGCGCCAGCCGTACCAACTGCCCCAACCATACCAGCCGCTCCAACCTATGCTCCAGGCTGAACCATAGCCGTAATAGAATGGGTCGTAGGTATAGTACAGGTCATAATAGTCCATATAATAAGGGCTGCTCACATACACACCAGCACGAGGCGACCAAAATCGCACGATGCGTGCCGTGCACGACCCGTCTTCGTAGCCGTCTTCGTAACCTTGGTCGTAGGTTTGCTGACTTGTAAGTGTATCGGCCACGCCATTGCCTTTATAGTTGCGGCCACGACGGTTGTAGGCGTCAACGTCCCACCGGCCATTGCCACGTCCGGCAGCCCAATCGCTCTGCTGGAAGGTCGGGTCGTCGCTGCCTGTAATGGGAGTGTAACTTGAACGGCCCGAAGCCGTATAAGTATCGTTGGTTTCGGTCTTATCCTTTGATGACGGAACGAAATACACGTCATCATCTTGTGCATAAGTGCCTAAAGAGCTAAGGCACAATGTCAATAACAATAGTGACTTTTTCATTGTAATGTTCCTTATTTTATGTTTATCTGATCTGCGAACGCGCCAGCGCACTCCGAATGATCTTTTTGCAAAGGTAGTGACTTTTGCCGTTGAGGTTTACACCCCACCACGGCAAAAGTAGCCTCTTTTGCTTGTTTTCTGATAAATTAAGACTGTACTGCAAAATATTTGGCGTGCGGACTACTCAGATACAAACCGCAAATGCTGCTTTGTGGATACATGGCACCATTCTCGGTCAAACGCATGTTCAATGTATCAAAGTTCAGCAATTTACTCACGGGGAATATCAGTTTGAGCTGCGGCAGCGAGGGATAGCCCACAGCAGGACGTATGCCCTGATAAGCAGCTCGAGCCAAATCCTGCATAGACAGTTGTTCGTGGGGGGCATACCCCCAAAGTTTGGTGCGCACCTCGCGATGCAGCCATTCGCTGGTGGCCTCGGCCAAGCGGTCGCCAACACCTTGCATGAGCAAGGCGTGATAGTCGTCGCCCTGCTGCTTTACTTGCTCCAGTTCCTCGGCAAACGAGGGTGACACGGTCAGTGCAAACACGCCAATATAGTCCTGATATGGGCGTGGTGCCACAAAGTCGCACAGTGCCAAACGTGGTGCGCCCTGTTCTGCCGGACGTGCCTGGCGCGGTGTGGGCAACTCGAGGTCGCGTCCGCCCACGGCACCCGGCAACACTATGCTGTGACCGGTGGCGTATGCAGGATAGAAACCTACCTCGGCCTGCATGTAATGACGCTTTTCGAGCTCGTCGAGCAACGCCTCGGCCTCAGCCTGAATGCGACGTGCCTCATCGGTGTTGCGGCGCACCTTCCATAAATTATAGAAGTATACCCAATTGATGTAAGGGCGCACTTCGGCTATCGAAATATGCGGCAGGGTGTGATACCCCATATAGGTTGGACGCGGCAAAGCCTCGTTTGCCCAATCAATGTGCAACAAGTCGTCGGCGGCGTCATGCGCATGGCTGCTGTGGTTGTGCTCGGCACAATTACAAACGCTCACCCTCACGTCTGCCACCGTTGCTGCTGCCGCCTGCTGTTCTGCCGCCTGCTTGCGTTTTTTAGCATCGTGTTCGGCCACGAGTTCGGCCTGACGGCGCGCGTTGTTGGCAACGATATGCTCATGTTCGCTGCCCATCAGTTGCATGGCCAGCACGGCGTTGACTGAGGCGTCTTTCACGTAGAATACAGGGCCGTTGTAAAGCGGTGCTATCTTCAGGGCAGTGTGCAGCTCTGATGTGGTGGCGCCACCAATAAACAGCGGTTTGTCAACCCCCGCATCGGCCAACGCCTTGGCGGTGTGACACATTTCGTCGAGCGAAGGGGTGATAAGGCCGCTCAGGGCTATAAAGTCGACGTGCTCTGCCAAGGCTGCCTGCACTATTTGGTCTGCCGGCACCATGACGCCAAGGTCTATCACATTAAAGTTGTTACACCCCATGACCACCGCCACAATATTCTTTCCGATGTCATGTACATCGCCCTTTACGGTAGCCACAAGATAAGTGCCGTTGCTCTGTGCATTGGCCTGTTTGCTTTGTTCGAGGTAGGGCTGCAATATGGCCACAGCCTTTTTCATGGTGCGTGCCGACTTGACAACTTGTGGCAGAAACATCTTGCCCTGCCCGAACAAGTCGCCTACGAGTTGCATACCCTTCATCAGCGGCCCTTCTATGATGTCGCCGGGTGCAGCATACGCTGTCAGGGCCTCGTGCAAGTCGGCTTCGAGATATTCGTCATCGCCCATGCGCAAGGCTGTGCTCAAACGCTCCTCAAGCGCTATGCCCGAACGGTCAACCTGTGGCGCGGCCTGTGTGGCGGGTGCCTTGTCTTTTTCGGCAAGCAGCTGTTGGGCTTTTTCTATCAAACGGTCGGCAGCATCATCGCGTTTACACAATATGACGTCGTCTATCAGTGCCAAGAGGTCAGCGGGTATGTCGCCATACATCACTTTCGATGCTGGATTGACTATGCCCATGTCCATGCCCTCTTGCATGTTGTGGTAAAGGAACACGGCGTGCATGGCCTCGCGCAAATAGTTGTTGCCACGAAAGGCGAATGACAAATTGCTCACACCCCCACTCACATGGGCGCCCGGCAAATGCTGCTTTATCCAGCGTGTGGCCTCGATAAAGTCGAGTGCATAGCGGTCGTGCTCTTTCATGCCCGTTGCCACGGTGAGCACATTGGGGTCGAATATGATGTCGTGTGGATTGACGCCGGCCTGCTCTGTCAACAGTTTGTAGGCGCGGCCGCACACTTCGATTTTACGTTCATAGCTGGTGGCCTGCCCCAACTCGTCAAAAGCCATAACCACCATGGCGGCTCCATACTGCCTGATGGTACGGGCATGAGCAAGGAAAGCTTCTTCGCCCTCTTTCAACGATATGGAGTTGACCACACACTTGCCCTGCACACATTTCAGCGCAGCCTCAACCACGGGGAAACGCGAGGAGTCTATCATCCAGGGGATACGTGCCACCTCGGGGTCTGAGGCCATGAGGTTCAGAAAGTGGCACATCTCCTCCTGCGCATCGAGCAGTCCGTCGTCCATATTGACATCGAGCAGCGTGGCGCCATCGCGCACTTGCTTGCGGGCTATGCCAAGAGCCTCGTCATATTGTTTCTCCTTTATCAAGCGCAAGAACTTGCGGCTGCCGGCCACATTACAACGCTCGCCCACATTCATAAATGTGCCAGGCAGTGGGGTAAAGCCTTCGAGCCCCGAGAGCCAGTCTATTTTGCCCTCGGCCGGACGTTTGCGCGGGGCGCGTCCTTCGACCATCTGGGCTATGGCTTGTATGTGAGCAGGCGTTGAGCCACAGCACCCGCCCAATATATTGGCACAACCATCGTCTACAAAGCCCTTCATGGCATCGGCCATTTGCCGTGGCGTTTCGGTGTACACACCCTCCTCGTCGGGCAGTCCGGCATTGGGGTGCGCACTGATGTAGTAAGGCGCTATGTTGGCCAAGTCGCGCAGATAAGGGCGCATATCCTCTGCGCCGAATGAGCAATTAAGACCCACACTCAATATGTCCTCGTCGTGTTGTACCGAGGCCAGGAAAGCTTCCAAAGTCTGCCCCGACAGGGTACGCCCCGAGGCATCGGCTATGGTCACACTCAACATGATGGGTATGTGTTTGCCCGTGCGCTCCTTTACATGACGAGCCGCCATAAGTGCGGCTTTGGTGTTGAGCGTGTCGAATATGGTTTCTACAATATAAAGGTCAACGTCCTCGTCTGCCAACACCATCATTTGCTCTTCGTAAGCATCGCACAACTCGTCAAACGTTAGCGCGCGGTATGCCGGGTTCTCCACATCGGGCGACATGGACAATGTGCGGTTGGTCGGGCCTATCGAGGCTGCTACAAAACGTGGCTTGTCGGGCGTCAGTGTGGTCATGCGGTCAGCCTCTTCACGGGCTATTCGCGCTGCGGCACGGTTTATCTGCTCCACATAATCCTGCGTCTGATAGTCGGCTTGTGACACACGTTGCGCACTAAATGTGTTGGTGGTGATAATGTCTGCCCCCACCTCAAGGTATTGACGGCAGATGTCGTGCAACACGTCTGGACGGGTAAGGGCTATGAGTTCGTTGTTGCCTTTCAACTTGACGGGCCAATTTGTGAACAGGGTGCCACAAAAGTCCTCCTCGGTCAGGTTGTACTGCTGTATCATTGTGCCTATGGCGCCATCGAGTATGAGAATGCGGCGGTCAAGGGCTTGTGTTAAGTCTGATAGTTTATGTCTGGGCATACGTGTTTCTAAAAAATAATGCAAGGCGAGTGCAGAACATCAAGCTTGCTTGAATGTTATGCCGAGCCGCAGCTTATTTACTCAAGTTCCGGATTTAGCAAGTGCGGGCTGAAAGCCCAATGTAATCCATAGCCCAGGGCAACACCCTGGGTCGTTCGCAAGAAGAAACGTTACGCCCTGTAAGGGCAAAAGTATGATGAAGTGACTTTACTTCTGCCCTTACAGGGCGTCACTTCCTTGTTCAATTCCACCCAGGGTGTTGCCCTGGGCTAAGAATTACATTGGGCTTTTATTGACATCATCGGCTGCGGCTCAGCAATTCAAGCAAGCTTGATTGCATTCGCCTTGCACGATGATTCAGCCCGCATTTGATAAATCCGAAACTTCAGTTATTTTATCCAAAAAGAATGGTGAGGCTTGTCATTGGCATTGCCTCACCTTGCAAAAGTCAGAATGTGGCTGAGGCTATACGCTCAGTAGAGAAGGCTGCGTTCATGGTGTAAAAATGTATCGCTGGCACCCCGGCAGCTTTCAATTCACGCACCTGCTGTATGCCCCACTCCACGCCAAGTTCCTTTACATCGGCATTGCTGCGGCACTTTTCAAATTCCCTGGCCAATTCTTGCGGAAAGTCTATATGAAACGTTTTGGGCAACATGGTGCAATGGTTGAGCGTGGTGAGCGGTTTCAGTCCCGGCACTACCGGCACATCAATACCCTCCCTGCGCAAGCGCTCTACAAAAGCGAAATACTTGCTGTTGTCAAAGAACATTTGCGTCACAATTTGTTTGGCCCCAGCCTTGACTTTTGCCTTCAGGTGTTCTATATCGGTGTCGAGGTTCATGGCCTCGTCATGCTTTTCAGGATAACCGGCCACGCCATACACAAAGGGGGTCTCCAATGGGTTAGTAACCACGCCACCGAGCAATTTTCCCTCATTAAAGTCGTTCACCTGACGGCAGAGTTCTATGGCATGGGCATGACCGCCGGGGCTTGGTATAAAGCGGTTCTCGTCCTTTGCCCTGTCGCCACGCAGCAACAGCAGTTCTGTTATACCCAGGTACGAGAGGTCTATCAACTCGCTCTCAATTTCGGCTGCCGAAAATCCACTGCATATAATATGCGGCACCGTATGCACATGATAGCGTTCCTTAATGGCGGCAGCAATGGCCACCGTCCCCGGACGGTTGCGCACGCTCAACTTTTGATATGCGCCATTGGGCATCTCGCTGTAAATTGTCTCCGCACGGTGGGTGGTTATGTTAATACATACGGGGTTAAACTGCATCAATTTGTCTATGGTGCAATATATGCTTTCCATACCCTTGCCGCGCAGTGGGGGCAATACTTCAAATGAGAATGCTGTATGTTGCTTGTTACCTGTCGTCATGTTTTGTGCTGTTTCTTACTTTATTTTGATTTCATCGCCCACGCGGAAGTGGTAATTGCGCCCTATGGGGTTCATCTTACAGAGCGAGCTCAGTCTGATGCCATATCGTTGCGCTATTGAATACAAACTCTCGCCAGCCTCCATCACATGGTAGCGGCGCTTCATGGTGGGATCGGCCTTTTTGCGCTTCTTGCCAAGATATACCACATCGCCTTGCTTCAAGCTGTAGCTTCGGTCTACATCGTTGTATGCACGCAACTTGCTTTCCTTCACCTTGAGCATTTTGCCTATCGAGGCATAAGTGTCGCCAGCCCGGGCTATAATGTAATACTGGCTGTTGCACCGCCTTATCTCGCGTCCCTTGACGCGTCCCTGCATCTTTTGCTCTTCCTTGTGCTCATGCCGCCACTCGCGACTTTCACGACGCGACATGTCATAACTGTCAAGGCGATATTTTTCAATCACATTTATCAGCGCCTGAGCATAGGTGGGACTTGTGGCATACCCTGCCCGTTTCAAGCCATGGGCCCAGGCACTATAATCGCTGATGTTGAGGTCGAAAAGCGAAGCATAGCGGCGGTTGTTACGCAAAAATTTTGAGTGGTCCTCAAAACTCTCGTTTGCCGAATGATACACTCTGAACTTGTCGTCGGGGCGGTCATCAGCCATCACCATGTAAGGACCGTTCCACGAGCCGCCCACCTTGATGCCGAAGTGGTTGTTTCCCTCCTTGGCCAAACGGCTGGTACCGGCGGCACTCTCGAGCAGCCCTTGTGCCAAGGTAATGCTGGCCGGCACGCCATACCTTTGCATCTGGTCAACGGCCATGGCCGAATAACGGTTGATGTACCGCTCATAGAGCGTTGATTGTGCTTGCATGCAAACACTCATCAACGCGCCAACTATCAGGAGTAAACATTTACGTATCGTCATCTTTTTATTAAAGCATACTATGGTAGATGGCAAAATTACGCATAATTTTGGCTTTATGGCTATTTTGTGCAATAAATTGCGACATAGCGCTTTGCATGAGATGCATAGATTCAAGATAGAAGTGCAATCATAGCCACCTCTTTCCTTGCTCTCTCCGCGACGTTCCGAAGATGAGTGAGGCACCATGATTGCACTTCTATCTTGAACCTATGTTTTTACCCGCAACTTAAGCAGAGTTATTTTTCTCCACTTTGTGTAACACATATATCCGCATAGTAATCAGAAGAATCATTTAATTGAATCCACATGCGGCGTTCCTTTCCACTTTTATTTTTTGATAACGATAAAATCAACTTATTTTGTGCACATCGAACCTTTATCCATTCAAACTGAAGCGTGCTTCCATCATTATTAGAAACAATCAGTTCCTTCTTGTTTTCTAAATCCGTGATTTGACTTACATGAAGAGTTTTTGTAGTTTGAACAGAAATAGTATCAGTTTGCTCGTTGCAATCGTATTTTATGAAAATAGGATTCGTAGGACCACATTTCAAATCAGGAATATCTTCACTACTACATGAGACACCCACACAAAGCATACAAAATGAAAATATGAGAAATAAAATCTGCTTCATCACAATCAATATATATAGTAAAACATTATAAGATTATCTGTAAATTCATATCATATATAGATGCGGATCCATTACCTCCCCAATCTATATATTCCTTTCTTACGACGCAAAAGTACTCTATTATCTTTGTCAAGTCCATACCCATATATAGGTATTTTTCTATAATAGCAATCAAATAGCAACTGCTTTCCCCGCTTTGATTAAATTCAAAACTTATTGTGCTACATAAATATGCTAAATCACTGGACGTAGCTCGCGTCTCCTACTTATAAAAAATACGCCCCTGGCTCAGACTTCGAAAGGCAAAAAGTCTGAGCCTGGGGCGTATATTCTATTTACTAATATTGTCCGGTGAAATGTAATCATGCGAACAGTAATAATTTATAAAAGGAGCCAAGACGAAAAAGTTGCATTTGGGACCTTTTACCATTCTACAACAACTTACACGCCGAACATCTTACATCTTACACTAACACGTTGCAACTCATTGGCTATCAACACTTTACTTAGTGTAAGATACTGCCAAATTTACTTACACGCAACCTGCACACCCCTCATGCTGCCACACGGCACAAGCACGGGAGGGCGGTATCACAGCATAGGGGAGCAGAAAAGTCTGTTGCTCCGACTGATTTTTCTACGTCCCTATGGCGTAAAAGCCACCGCATACGACAAAAATGACTGCAAGACGGCGGGGTGTGATGTGTAAGATGTATGCAGGGGAGTGTAAGATACTTTGAAATCATCTTACACTCTTGAAATCTCTGTATATCAGCTTGTTACGTGCAAAAAGTGTAAGATGGCAGTAAAAGCACACACACTCTTTTACATGTAGGCAGACGGGGAGGGGACAAATATTTGTGTACAAATTGTACACTTTTTTTGTTGGGTGCAATGCCTCGGCGTTACCTTTGCAGCACTTTACTTTTGTATCAAACCAAATTGTATTGACAACCATGAAACGAATGCTTAACAAAATGCTGCACTATGCCGATGCCATTGTGAAACGTGGCGTTGACAAACTGATAGACGTTATCGGACATAGCGCGGAACCGCAAACTAAAAACACTGAAACACCCCAGCCGCAAAAACGCATGGGCAACGACACTGACTGCGCACCGCAAACAACTGGCCACACGACGAACTGCGGTCTGACCGAACAAACCATCACCCTTATGGACGAGATGTGCGATACGCGCTATAATGTGCTTGACCGCACGCCCGAGGTGCAATGGCGCGACCAGGCGGACAAAGGGTTTGTGCTCGTGAGCAAACTGGTGCGTAACACCATGGTGATCGCGTCATTCAACGGTGCTGAAAGTGATGAAGTCAGGATATTGTGGTGCTCTGTGATATTTGCCGCTAACGCGGAGAACATAAGAACAAAAGGACATAAGGACAAAAGATGTAACGTTTGTGTTAGCCGCTTAGCGCGGAAAACATAAGCAACAGAAGTTTACACAAGATACACAAAAGGCCGCTGCACGGCTGGCCACGGACTGACGTCCGCGTGGCCAAAGAAACATAAGGGCTGACGCCGTAGCGAGCCGCTAACGCGGAGAACAAAAGGACATAAGAACAAAAGATATAACGTTTGTGTTAGCCGATTTGCACTGAAAACACAAGCAACAAAAGTTTATATTGCAGTCCGGTAAAACCATTCTGATATTATAGCACTAAGTTTGCAGTTGAAAGCGGCTCAGCTTCGCTTCGCCGCTTTCAACTGCAAACTTAGTGCTATAGTAATATATTGCTTCCTGGTAAAATTTCAAAGCATAAACAGCCTGTCACGGATAACGTGGTCGCTGCCATATTTCGTGATTCGCTTTTATGCCAATAAAAGCTCTGTGGCTATGTACAGTTAACTATAGGGGCTTACTTTTTGAAATAAAAAGCATGAAGTCCTATTTATAAAGGGTTTAAGACGGAAAAAGTTGCGTTTCGGCGTTCCCCCCGGACAGCAATATTTTTTAATTGCACAATTTGTCTGCACTCTACACTATTTGTCTGCACTGCGTTGATTATCAATCTGTTACGTAGTGTAGACAACTCCGTCTTTTATCTGCACGGCTGTCTGCACTTGTCTACACTTATCTACATTCGTCTGCACGCTAATTCTTCCTCTGTTTTCCTCTGCCACCGCATTATGACGTAATGCCTGTGTGGGGCGGTTAGAACAATAACGGGAGGTAGATTTTTCGGTTGCTCTAATCAAAAATCCGTTTCCCCTATACCGAATTGTGCAGGTGGTATAACCGCCGAGCAGTTAGGTGCAGAGGTGCGTAATGAAGGGGAGTGCAGACAAGTGCATACAGCGTGCAGACGAGTGTAGATAAGTGCAGACAAGTGCATACAGCGTGTATACAAAAAATGAGATTGTCTACACTCCGTAATATATTGATTATCAGTGCAGTGCATACAAAAAGTGCAGAGTGCAGACAATTTGCAATATAATTTTTTTGTGGACTTTGTGAGAGGTGAAAACTGAATTTTGAAACAATGGATACTGTCCCAAATAGTGTGTCAGCTCATCATTAAAAAAGGGCCAACACTTGCGTGTCAGCCCTGACGTTTGTAATTAAGGAGTGCTAATATCACCTAACGCGTATCATTCAGTGGTGCCAGAAGGTGATGAAGCCAGAGAATATCTCAATATTTTGTTTCTATAAAGCTCAAAGGCGATGTCCAAGACTCTTTATCTTACACACCGGCCTTTTCACATTCTCATTTTATGGCACTACTTCTTCACTCCGTATATTTCATAGTCTTTTTTCCGTCTTTCTACTATCGGAGAATTGTTACCGTCATAGTACAGATCAAACCATGTTGATGATTCATTGGGATTCATACTGTCACTCAGCACAAAATGCTTGCCGTCCAATGATCGTTGTTGTATGCAATAACGTTGTTGTCTGTATGCCGTTTTGACGAACACCTCTCTTGATCCTAAGAAGCATATGTTATCGTACATCTTTATATCAGATCTTCTGTAGACTTCACCATTGTTTCCTCCACGTCTCATATACAATGTACCAATCATCAAGAATTCCATGAAACCGATGGTGACAAATATTGGTTTTCGGGTGAAGCATGTCATGTTCTCCAAATATACCCAATATTCCTTGCCTTGCTCTGTAAAATGCAGCAGGGCGTTGTCCTGCAGCTCCGCAAACTCATACATTTGTTCTGGCTTTTCCATTGGTTCGTACAGTTTTGTACGTACAAGGTATTTGCCAACTCTGTTTTGCACAACTCTTATGCCGTATGCCTGGGGAAATATCTTGGTATAACTGCCTAATGATTCCCATTTATCCAACCAATGTTTTCGATAGTATACTTGATAATTGTTCTTCGTGACGCTGGTGATTCTCAGATTGGCTGGCTCCTTATAATCTTCCAACCGTGTCTTGCCATCAATGTCGTCTATTCTTATTTTGGGTCTGAATAACCTCAGATATAGTTTCTTCTCCTCTTCAAACTGTTTGATTTCTTTCTCCCATGCGTCCTTCATTTCCGTTAATTCTTCTGCGGTCATAGGGTGTAACATGGTATCCAAAGACTTGCGCCATGCCAAACCTCTTTGCTCGTCTTCCCATATCGAAAGATCTCCTATTTTCTCTTTGAATATGTATAGCTTGTCTGGCTCTGATGGCTGCACAAAGAAATTGCGGAACCGCAGCCCTTCGTCTGTGCTATAGTTCAACGCATTCTGCAACACAAAACAACTTTCGTTCATTTGCCGTGTCCTTACTCTTGGATAGAGGCGCACCCCGTCTGTAGTGGTGAACTCCAGAAAGCCATGCTTCTCGATCCTTGGTTGCTTGAAGTACCGTATTCCATTGCGCAAGTCTATCCAAGGACGTTCTCTGTCTATCTTTCGTCGAGAATACAGTTTTGCAATTCCGTATGCTTTCATTTCTACCTTATTATACACATAGGGTAGCACTTCCTTGCCGTCCTTGTCCACAACACCAGACAGCCCATTTTTGTTGCTGACCACCTTGTAGCCGTATGCTTCCTCCAAGTCCATACGTTGCCCTTCATGCGTCATCACGGTAATTAGCTCTGTTTGTGCGTCAGAAGTGATTGCATCTTTTTCGTTACAAATGGAATAGCCTATGTTGTACGGCCTTCCCACGTCATTGGTTAGAATGCCTTTCCCTGCAACACGTCCCTCAAACATGGCTTGCCAATCTCTGTCATCTGACGGCAGACCAAACAAGCGGTACAGCCCGACATTGTCCAATATCAGACAATACTTCTTGCCCTCAAACACACGCATGCCACGTCCTACTTGCTGAAGGTATTTCGCCAATGACAGTGTGGGCCTTGCCAACTGAATAAACTCAACATCGGGACAGTCAAAGCCCTCACCGAACAAATCGACATTCACTAATACTTGTATGTCGTTGGTTTGATTCAAAGATGTACGGCAAGGCTTATCATTACAATCCCCTACAATCGTTCCCTTAAATCTTTCAATGATTGTATTCCTTTCTGTAAACGGCGTTTTGCTGCTTATAGCTACTGCATTTATGCCATGTTGTCTGTACGCTTCCGCTATATGCTCTGCGTGGGCAATGTCTATGGCATAAGTAATGCCTTTCTTGTTTGCTGCATATCTCATCACCGTATCGCAAAGTCTCTCGATGCTTGGTCGCACATTTAGTTTTTCGTTCATCTCTTTCAGTGAGAAGTCTCCGTCGGCACCTTGTTTTTTAAGTGAGTTTACCATGCGCCAATCTTCGCTGTCCTCTTTGATGGACATATAGTCATACAGTGACAGCCACCCATTGGCAATGAATTTATTTGTCGACCATGACTGTAACAGTACGTCAAATAAATCAGTAAACCCTCGTTTGGTTAGTCGGCAAGGCGTGGCAGTCAGTCCCAACTTTTTCGCTTCAGGATATGCATTCATCATCTCCTTATATGTCTTTGCCAGGGCATGATGCGCCTCGTCAATCACAATCAATGAGGGATGTTCCTTCATATCTCGATAGTGTTTTGACAGCCATTGTATTGACATTACCTTAATATGGGAATTGTGCGATAAAAGGGCTGGTGTTGTGCAAGAAGCAGGGAAGCTGCTCATCATGGTTTCAAGCGTCTCCTTTATCTGCTCAACCAATTCTTTGCGATGCACCACAATCCATACACATGGATTGTTCACTCTTCGTTCTTCAATCTTCACTTGCTCTGCCAGAAGCACAGTTTTTCCCGTACCTGTCGGCATCTGCACCATCACGGATTGATGCAACCGAAAAGCCGCTTCAATCCGTTCGCACATATCTTTTTGATAGTCGTACAGCTGAATATCCTTCATATCAGTATCTCCTCGGCAAACATGTCGATGGTATATCTTCCATTTCTCGTGGATTTTTTCCCCATACATTCTGCAACTTCAGATGCCATTGTTTGCCTTTGTTGTACTCGTCGTCCACTTTGTAATGCGGCTTTCCAAGTCGTTCATGAGGATAGATTGTGTTTTCTGCCGCCTTCCTTTTCTTGGCTTCATAAAGACTTCAAGTAATGGAACAAGTGTCATAACCTCCTTTTTGACATTATTCCACATGTTCGGTTCAATACAAACCTTGTCAAAATCTTCACACGTAGCAGGCGTGGACCCTATAAGGACAGTACTTATTCTACGACTTCACCATGTGCACGGCTGTAGGATACTTGTTAGACTGATTGCATTTGATGTCTTGCAGCGTGTGCCCAAAAGTCTCTGTCATACATTTGCCATGCGTATTTCGTTATTTTTATGTCTTTGTAGAAGCCGTATTGTCTTTCGTTTCTTTAGCTTTGAAAGTATCAAGCGTTTCACTGCCATCTTCACCATACTTTCCATCCTTGGCTTCGTATATAACCGATGGTTCCAGTACTTCAACTGTATGCCATGCACCTGGAGGCAACACACAACCATAATTGCCAATGGAAGGATCAAGATGGATACGCTCTTTTTCCTTACCATTTTCATCATAAATAACTTCTACAAGTTTACCACACAAAAGCAATACATTCTCATTGCTGTTGGGATGTCTATGAATGGGAACCACAGTCCCAGGCAGCAATGCGTTCAGAATGCGTTGCGAATTATCTTCCGACGAAGTTCGTAAATCAAAACTCTGACGCAAACGTGGATTTTCTACAGCCTGTTCAAAGAGCTTGCCTAAAAAAATTTTATTTATTTCCATTATCTTTAGTCGTTAGGTAATCTGTTCGCCTTACGAGGAACAAAAAGGAAAGAACAGAATTGCCAAAGCAGTGAGAGCAAACCAAACTTGTTTGAAGTTTGCCGAGTCGTGATGGCATTCGATGAAATCAATTTCCAAATTGCTACTATAAGGTTTCTCATTATGCGTATAATAATTATACAAATGAGCGATTAACAGACATCTATGCAGCCAGCACATAATATCCATTAATCGCTCATCAACCAATTGCTTATTTTACAATTGCTTCTTTGATGCTTTCAACGATATATTTTACATCATCATCTGTTACATACGGACCTGCAGGCAGACAGAAGCCAACCTTGAAGAGTTCTTCTTCAATGCCATTGGTATATACAGGAGCACCCTCATACACGGGTTGTTTGTGCATCGGCTTCCATACAGGGCGGCACTCTATCTTCTTTCCAAGCATGAATACTCGTAATGCCTCTACATTCTCATTAGGCTGACAATCGGTTGTTGCTGAATCAACGGCATGGATTACACCTGCTGCACCACCTACGGCAGTCTTAATAACTTCCTTGTAAGCGTTCTCCTGTCCTTGGATCTTCACATCTGCGTCAAGCGTCGCTGCGCAAAGCCAGAAGTTGGCATCATAGCGTTTGTCAGCAGGTTGCTTGTGGATGTGTACACCTGGTACGTTCTTCAAAAGTTCCTCATAGAGTGATTGCACATGTTTATGATGGGCAATATGGTCATTGAGGACAGTCATTTGACCGCGACCGATACCTGCGCACACGTTCGACATACGATAATTGTAGCCGATGGCAGTATGTTGATAGTAAGGATAAGCGTCGCGAGCCTGTGTAGCATACCACATCACATTGTTTGCGTCTTCTGCACTGCGACAAATTAGTGCACCGCCTCCCGAAGTCGTAATCATCTTGTTGCCATTGAACGACAGCACACCATATTTGCCGAAAGTACCCAAAACTTGTCCATCAAAACGAGAGCCCATACCCTCAGCAGCATCCTCCACCACAGGAATACCATACTTGTTAGCAATCGCCATAATCTCATCAATGCGATAAGGCATACCATAGAGAGCCACAGGCACAATAGCCTTCGGATACTTACCCGTCTTCTCCTTACGGTCAAGAATAGCCTTCTCAAGCAAAGCAGGATCCATGTTCCAAGTTTCGTTCTCCGAACCCACAAACACAGGTTTAGCGCCCAAGTAAGTAATCGGGTGACTCGAAGCACAGAATGTAAAACTCTGCACCAGCACCTCGTCACCAGCCTTCACACCACAACCAATCAAAGCCAAGTGTACTGCAGCTGTACCAGCCGACAAACAAACCACCTTACGGTCAAGCGGCTCTGTACCATCAACCTTACTATTAGCAAACGCCTCCAAATCTTTTTCAAAAGCATTTACATTGGGCCCCATAGGTACCACCCAATTGGTATCGAAAGCCTCCTTCACATATTTCTGTTCCAAACCAGCCTCACTCATGTGGGCAAGGCAGAGATAAATTGTTTTTCTTCCTTCTGACATAGTTTATTATATTTATTCCAATTAAATTTCATTTATCAAAGTTCAATCCAGCCATTACAAATGCTTCAACCAAAAGCAAGATGACAAATATCGTATAACTCTTTGATAAGAAATTGAAAGCATGAGATTCATGCATCATCCAACCACGAGTTGTTATCAAGGCGGCAACTATGGCATACCATCCTTTTCCTGCATTTCTTATCATGACATTCCACCAAGAATCATTGCTGACATCTACCCACAAATGCATAGCAATTAAGAATAAGGCAAATACTATTGCGATTATTGATATCCAATAGATAGAGACATACCACCATTTCAGACCAACAGGAACTTTAACATCTATATCGAATATTACTATTTGTCTTTCTTTAGAGCCTTTTATCACCATTGATTGCACTTCAAAGTCTTGACTTGATTGTCTCTCTATATTAGTTCCTTTACTATCATCTACAATAGAGATATTAAAATCTTTCGGAGATCTTACGTAAAACCAACAGTTGGATATCGGTGCCAATGGTCTGTACATATACGTTATACTTTTCTCCAATATTGGTTGAAGGTATTTGCTCCCTTTATTTGTTGCCTTGTTTTTGTCGCTTAACACAGAATCATAGTAGCTAAGTCTTATAGATTTTACATTACTATTACACGAGATAAAACATGGTTTTCCATCAGACATTTCATAAAGAGACTCAACAAGTTCTTCTTGCGACTTCTTTATTTGTGATGCTAATCTTCCAAGTTCAGTTTTTAAACAAATCTGTAATAATTCCATTACTCGTTTGCGAGAAACAACGGCAACCTGTTTGTCATCAGTAAATATTGTCAACCAACTCAAACGATCACGTGTATTAAACAGATAATACTCCCCATTTTTAATCGCTTCAGTATTTTCTAACTCATATTCGTTGGTTAATCGAACCCTGTTTGGTGTTTCAAATTCCATCCGTCTTTTCTCACGCGCCACCTTGGCAATCATTTCGCCGAAATGCTGCTCATAGAAAGCTGTAGTTTCCGTTAGCAGTTTGTATATTTTGGGATAAGTGGATGAAAATGTTTTCTCATACAGCTTAAATGTATCAGCATCCATACCATTTGCCGAAGGGAATGCTACAGGCTCTCGTTCCCTTGAATCATTAAAATCTCCAAATCGTCCTATTTCAATCATAGTATTCTTAATGGACAAACAGACATACATCTATTGCAATGTTCATCTGATATCATACATGAGTGTCTCATTTCTTTTTGCTTGTCTACACGTTGTTCTAAAGCTATAGCACCGCTATTATGTTGGGCCAACAAAATGGTCTGTTTTACAACCTTCATTGTTTTTATCGCCTCAATCATTACGTCTTTGTCGATAGTTGCTGTCAAATGTTCATTTCTCGTCACGCAATTCAATATATTAGCTACACCCCAATATGCCATAAAAGAGGATCCTATAGCAGAACTTATATGATCTTGACCTATAGAGGTGTCTGTTGGTATAGGTCCTAAAGGCATTATAGGGGCATCAAACTTTCTTAATAGTTTGGCATGTTTCTCCAGCTTGTCTATAGGTATGTGTCCAATATTCTCAACGATAATTTTGACGTCCTTGCTTTTCAAATACTTAGAAATAGCTAACTGTTGCTTTGTTTCGGCTATATGAACTTCATCACAAGCATCGAATATGTTTCCAGGACGAAATGTTATTCCCAAGCTGATAGTTATATCATATTGTAATGCGATATCAACTATCTCGTCAATATGCTCTAAAAACAGATTCTTCTTACGCCTATTAAGTTGCATGTCATAAAGACATATACCACCGCCTCTGCTTGTCATCGGCATATTTCTGTTTTGGGCTAATTCAAGTAAGCCAAGATTTGCAGTAAAATGAATTGTAACAAAAGAAACGCCATCTTTACCCAATCGAATTAGATATTCCTTACACATTTGCCATTGCAGACCGTCTTGTTTAGTGAATGGAATATATGATAGTACAGTACCTACATGGATATTTAATGTATCTTGCACAATCCTATACAAAGGAACATCCTGTTTGACAAGGCTCAAATCCATCATCATATCAGGAATATCGCCAGAATCTTTAATTGCTTTTATCTTTTCTTTTTCCCATTGATAATCTGTAATTGTATTGGCTCCGACATTACAATTTATATATATGTTGTGCTTTAATATATCCATAATTGAAAAATTTGATGTCTCACAATACGGGGTTAGCTGATGGCTTACGAACTGATGCATGAACTTTACCATTTTGGGGTGCTGCAAAGTTACACATTACCCGATGTTTCATCCTTGACAATCTGCTCCATCTCACAAAACTCCGCAGTATTCATTTCCTTCTCATTGAGATGTCGCATAATGATTTTTTTATCGTCTCCATATTTCACGATTTTCCTCTATCACACATGGTGGACATTTTCCACCATGCATTAACTCCAAAGGAGACTCGTCAAATTGGATATACCATTGGTGTGATTTGTGTTGGGTGTTATTTCCCATTAACTCTATTCGTCCATGTCAGTTCTATTTGGTAGCACTTGCTTGTTAATCCACTTCATTTCCCCTGGATGCAATTTATTGTCACTTGATAACAACTTAGTATATCCTAGTAGAATTAAGTCTTTTGTCTTTGCAACGTTAGCATCGGACATCACACCATTTGCATACATACTTTTCAATGTATCCAATGTGTTTCCATAAAAGAATGAACTTTTATTTAAATCTGCCATGTACTTTCTCACAACATCTTGCCACCCATCTGGTTGTTCATAGATTACAATACAGATAAGTAAATGTTTTATGACAGAATTACTCTCTGATGAGATTTTATCATATATAAGCTGAGACAATTTTGAAGAATATATATTGTCTTTATACCATAACACCAAATTATAAGGGATTGTCGCAATAACTGCAATTAGCAATTGGTTCGGATCATCTTTCAATTCATTAAAACCCTCTGTTAATTGTAATCCAAATCCGTCATATCTCGCAACACCATCCCTTGCCAATGCAGGTGCCATTAAGTATATGACCCTTATAGTATCATACCAAGCATCTGTAATAGCCGTTAGCAGTTCAACTTTTTTCTTTGGTTCAATATAGTCACTGTTTCTTAATGTCTTTGATGCTATTCCTATCATTTCTTGCAAATAGTTCACAGAATAGTTCTCAAAAACCTTATAAACCGTCTGATGAAAAGGAGCTGAAGGATTATATTGGTTGTCTGTTATCGCATCCTTTATGTCATTAGGGAGTTTCGTCTTTTGAAGTGTTGTTTCCAACTGTTGTATAGCCTTTTTCGCCTGTTCATCAGAGGTCTCGAATTTTAACCTTGAGAAAGGATTGATACCTTCAGGCATTCCTACCTTCTCGTGAACCGTTTTGGATATACGTCTAATATCATTGGTAACTACATCTGTTGCATCATTTTTTGTACGGTCGCTCCCCGTATAGAACTCCATGACTTCAGGATAATGGGCATAATTTTCATCCTTCAATATAAAGTCGGCAAAATCTTTACTCTTCGACATACGCATAGCTGCAAAATAATAGACCCAATACGCAAATCTAAAGCCATACAAATTTGTTTCATATTGACAGATGATATGATTTTTCAATAAAATATCAAATAAGCAATTCACGTCAATGGATAACCTCTGTATCCTACAGAAATCATAAAGAACATCACAGAATCCTTTTCCACTAAAGTAGAATTTCTCATTTCTAATCATTTGCTCACAATAATATCCCAAAGCAAACTCACAGTCTTTTTCATCTGGCAAAGACTTGTAATTGGGGACATCTTCATTTTCAAAAATTATACGCAATACCTTTTCTATAACGGCTGTTCTATTAACAGGATTCTCATCAAAAGAATTGCTAAAAACTTCCAACAAAGTAATACAATTTAATGGTGTGCGATGCATGTTGAAGTTTTGAATATCATCATCCAATCTTTTCAATACAATATCATTTTGTCCAATATGCTTATGTCTATTGTATATTTCAACAATTGATCTTATTTGGAAAGTCTGCAATGGAGCCATATACAGAACTGCAAAATTAAATTCTGTCGTTGCTACATTTTCTGTCTCTACCAATGTCTTTTCCAACAATGGGCACAAAATCATTATAGGAAGCTCTGAGTAATCTTGAGTAATTGTTGTCAATATTTGTTTAGCCTCCTTGTTAGATAACATCCAGTTGTCTATAATAATGCGTTTTACATCTTCTTTCTTTATGCCAAAAGCAAGTAGTTGAGCTTCGATAACTTTATTTACATTTCCTTTTCTTATCAATCCTGCATCTACATACAGACAAAATTCTTTTCGCTCTTTCCAGCATTTTAAGATAAAATGCCAAGCAAAAGAAGACAAACCATATTGTGATGGCGTTATAACTTTTATATTATTTAGAGCACCCATAATGTCAGATTCTCCATACAATTTTTTTCTGTTGAATCTGTAAGACTTGTCAAATCTCTCCATGCTAAAATATCGGTCTATCCAAATTAGAGGCTGGTCACCATATACGTTCATGGTATCCTTAAAACGTTCTTCCAACTTTATACTTATTGGGTCACTAACAAAAGGTTGGGGGTCGTCAAATTTAATAACACCATCCTCATCCTCTGTAAAGTCAAGACCTTTACGGAATGAATTTCTGCTTGAGAACCATTCACGATAAGTAATCTTATCTACAGCACATCCTTTAAGTTCTATGATACTATAACCCAACTTATCTGTCTTATCTGTATATAGTTGTGGAGCCATACACCATATAAAACTATCTGCTTGATTATTATTACATAAGATGTTTTGTTCATGAGTGTGCCCTGTCAGAACTAAATCGAAATTCAACTTTATCAATTTCTTGAGTTCTGATGAAGACCACTCTGTAAGGAATTCAAATGGATGATGCAGGATAAGTATTTTCTTCTTAGAATTGATATTTAGCCATTGATACAATTTTCTGGTGGCTATATTCAAGCGTCCCTTGTCGTCTTTTAATAAAGGATAATTACAATCATTGATTCCTGCAAATGATGTCAATGAAGAGTTCATGCAATATACACTCCAATCATCGTTTAATTCTACTTGATAACCAATATCATTATAGTTTGCGACTTCTAATTTATCCGTCAAAAACGATTTGTAATTTTCGAACTTACTTGTCAAGAAAGGAACTTGTATATCACTATCCAGAAAGTCATTAAATGTAGCCTCCGAGAATCCTTGACCTACAAGTGGAGCATAAACATGTTTACTATCCTCTATCTTTTTTCGCTGAACGTCATGATTGCCAGGTACGGAAACAATATGTTCTTTGGGTATACCGATAGCCAATAATGGCATTATGACATCATTCCAAAATCTGTCATAAGAATCCTTGTCATCAGCCTTCTGTACCAAATCACCACCAATAAAGAGAAAGACATCTTTATGAGGCATCTCACCCAACTGCTTCTTTACATCTTTCAGAAAAGCGTTAATGACTACTCCTTCATTCTCTGGTCTTGTTCCCGTAAAATGAATATCCGATATGTAAATGATTAATGTGTTCATATTTCAATATTTTATTTTCCGTAATCTGTAGTAATACTTATTCTATCTGTATAATAGAACCATTCCGTCTTTATCCTTGCATTTTTAACAGTAATGAGACAAGTGTGAGAACTTTTTTCTTAGTTGTGTCAACCTCATGTATGCTCTTCTCAAAAAAACTCTTAGGTGATACATAAGTAGCACTCTTGGCCATACTTGTGTCTATAACAGACACATACGTATAATAGACAAAAGCCTCAATGTGAAACTCACAACCAGAATAATCATGTCCATTGAATTGTATACGGTCATCTCTATATGCGATGCCCTTACTTTTTCCATATGATTTTATACAAATTCTTCAATGTAACTTCAGAAACATCTGTACCCAAAAAGTCATTCAATGCTTTATATGGATTTTCTTTTTCCTCTACTGCTTTCTTCATTACCTCATATGCTTTAAATGCAAGTATCATAGGGGAGTCCGAACATCCATAACATTGCATAGCAACATACTCTGCAACCTTTTTAAGGTGTTCTTGTTCCATTTTTCCTGTATAGTGCTAATAATTTTATAACGAAAATCTACAATTTGATTGTAGCAGGTAGTGGCTTCGTTCCACAGACAAATGCCTATTCAATCATACCTGCTTTACCTTTTATAGAATTTTGCCCTATGGCTATATTAATAACAATTTACAGTTCATCTATCAGTTTTGCTACTGGATCACATTCATCTGATGAATAAACGATGTAGTTAGTATGTCTCAGATCATTCTGTTTCAATTCTTGCAGATCATCTGTGATATAATTCTTTTCCCAACACCAAGGTTCTTTATCACAAGTATCAAAAATTGGTTTTAAATATGCAGTTTGCTTAACCACATAGTACAAGCCGGCATAACGATGCTTGAACGATTTTACATCAATCGGTTTCAATTCACCAGTTGCTGCCTGAACAACAGCTGCCATGATATCAAAACCAGTACTTAGTTCTACCATTGGCCACCATATATGATCCCCTCCCGGACGAGCATTAAACTCAATAAGATAAACTTTTCCATCAATTATTTTCACTTCTGTATGACACGGGCCATTTTCTACTCCAATAGCCGTCAATCCAGAAGATACGCCACGTACTACTTTATCCCACAAATCTTCACTTAAAGGAGCTGGCTGATGATGACCAAGTTCTACACAATGAGGAGCACCACTACTGTCTTTTTGCGTAATCTGAACAATGGTATGATGTCCCTTGAACGAAATACTCTCAACACTACATTCCATTCCACCTTCAAGAAATTGCTCAACGATTACCTGAGGCTTTACGCCTTTTTTAAAGAAACTAGTGGCATATTCAAATGCAGACATTAGTTCATCTTCGTTATGAACAACCGTAATACCTCTTTTCCCTCCAAGACATACAGGTTTTAATATCATTGGATATGGAATTTCTGAAGATATAATATCCTCCAAACATGTTGCCTCTACATATTTAGGAGAGTATAAATCAGTAAGATGTTTGATACACTCTCTATTGCGATATTTATCCGTAATAACCTCTGCCACTTCAATAGCATTGCCTAAAAGCCCTAGTTTATTTGCAACATAAGCTGTAATAGACACAGATAATTCTGTAGTAGCGACTACACCATCCACACCAATCTTCTTACAGATTGCGACAATTCCATCTTTATCAAAGATATTAATCTCATGGAAATAGTCAACTTTCGAATCATCAACTTTACCATCAATCTGAGAAAAGTAATGACCTTCATACCCCAAACGATGACAAGCCTCACCAAAGTAAGAAGCCATTACGCCACCTCCTATTATTGCTATTTTTTTCATTGCTTTATTTTTATATAATTCTACCTAATACAGTAACAATTCTTTCCATATCATCTGAATCATAGCGTTGATCCACTGGTATACACAAGATATGATCATATACATAATCAGCATCTTCATCAACTACCGGACTACATTCCGCCTTATGCCATATAACTGGTGCATAGATATTATTGAGTGCCAAAACTGATTGCACCTTTTCTCTTTCTTCACAAAGAATCGGACAATATAGTGGAACTTCATTATCATTCAGTGTATTGAATATCAATTTTTCCCCAAAAAAGCCTATTTCCTTTAAGCAATCAACAATAACTTCGAAATTCTTTCTTCTCTTATTGATAAGATTTTCAATATCAAGATTAGATTGGATTATTGTAGACAAATCGGATATTGAATAGTATTCATTTTGGTTATTAAGAATATCTTCTGCTTCTCTATATCGTTTTAAGAAGGTCCGCTTTTCGCCTTTACCTTCAAACAAACATTTATATTTTAGTATTGAAGCCTCCATCTTTGCTATTTCCAATTCTTTATCTACGTTTTGAGGTTTGTCCTCAAATTGTCCTACTTTACAAACAGCAAAGCCTCCATCGGGTACTCCACACCATTTCCTAATACTACCCACAAAGTAATCTGCATCGGCTCTTTTAAATGTACTATACAAATTTTGCGTACAATCTTCTATGGTAACAACACCAAGACGCTTTAACTCAGGCATTATATTTTCCAAGTTGGTTATGGTATTCCAGCCAAAATATTTATGAAAGAGGAAAACACTCGCACCTGTACTTTTTATAACTTCTAATATGTCATTAGCATCAGCCAGTAACTTTCTGTTAATATGATATGTATGTATTTTATATCCTTTAGTAATAAAAGGCTCTATAACCGTATGACATGTAAAGGATGGAATTACAGCTATCTTTTCAACATTTCTATTGTCTATTCTATCTAGAATAAAGGATGTTGCACTTCGGGCTGTTGACATCCATACATAATCACTTCCATTACATCCAAATTGTTTCGGTTTTATCACCGAAGCTTCCTTATTTATTTCATTTGGATGTATCCAAAAGTTGCTTCCAATTTCACTTTGCATTTTCTTTGCTATAAAATATGTTGTAAATCATTTGGATATTTACTAAGAAGCGCAGTCCCTTACTATCATTTTTAATAAGGGGCTGCAAATATCTAAAGCAAATAGCCTTTTTATTATATAATATTTATTACAGTTCAAACTTATGCTTTGGATCCTCAAATATCTCCTCACTATCCAAGATGATAGGCTCTACGTCCACATCACGAAGGAATACATAAGGCTTGTCGTAGTGGTAATAAGGAGCACGCTCCACACGGTCGCAATTGCCATCCTCCATAATCTTGATGGTATCCTCTATCAGGTCGAAACCAACGTGTGCCATCACACCAGCATAAGCCATGTGGCGGATATTCACCTCTGTCACCTTCATGTTGCCCTCGCTATCCTCCTTCAAGTCGAATGAAAGAATACCATGAGCAGTTACGTTAAGCTTCTTCTCCAGATACTTGATGCAGCGGTCGCAGAACTCGTTGATACGGTCTTCGTTCAGGAAACGGCCAAAGTGAGTATTGCCGGTTACATGAGAAGGTGCTGTGCTTGCCATAACATACTCAGCACATTCCAGGGCAGCCCCCTTCACATACTCGCCATTATAATAGAGCATCTCATTAGCCAAGTGTCTGCCAGTAAGGAACTCGCTTACTGTGAACTCTGGGATAAAGCTATTGATGAAAAGCCAACTCTTATAACTGCTCAAATCATTAAGCTTCAGCGAACCGAGTCCACCAGTACCATTTGTGGCACGAATCCAGCAAGGGAAGCCTATTTCCTTCTCCACCTCTTCAAACTTAGGATTGTCCTGAGTCACCTTGATAGTCTTAGGAATAAACTCTGTACCCTCCAAAGCCTCAGCCATGATAGCTTTGTCCTTAAGCGACAAACTAAGAAGTTTGCAACCCATGAAAGTAGGACAGGGGAATTTTCCGTGCTTGTCATAATAATCGCCCCATTCTACAATTTCGCTTTCAGGCTGAACGAAAGCATAGTCGATGTTCTTCTCCTTCACCAACTTCTCAATCCATGGGAAGTACTCAGGAGTGTTGCAACGAGGGCTGATGTAATACTCGTCCACCAGACCCTTCATGAAGAAGCCCATAGCTTTCTTCTCAATGTCGCAACCGATAATCTTGTAGTCGGGATGATTTTCACGAATGATAGTGGTTATAGAACGAGGAGTCAAACCACCGATACCTGTAACGAGAATCGTTTTCATAATTCTAATATTAGTTTAATTGAATTTGTTTATTACTTCTAGAATTCTTTCCATATCGCATTCTGTATAGCGCTGATCGCATATCAACGAAAGTTCTTTGTCAAAAATATCATTCACCTTCATTTCCGGCGTCACCAACTTATTCTTAGGCCAATGAATAGGACAATAGATTTGCTCTTCTATCAGACTTTTCCTTACAGCATTACGCTTTTCTGTTGTTCCAAAAAATACTGGAACAAAAATAGGGCAACTATTCGCTGATAATATGTCTATAAAATGCAGCTTACTTTCCAAATGCAATACAGCGGCATTCTCACGTCTCGTCTCACGAATTGCCACTTTGTCATATTGCTGCCATATACCAACAGAAAGACTATCCATCCTATATCCTTGATAGTCTTCCGACAGATGATGACCGAATTCGCCATACTTGCTCAAGAACAACTGTTTGTCCACATTGTCACCTTTGATAAACAATGCTTTTTCCTGCATAGCATCAATCTTGCATTGCAAGTATGGATAATCCTTAAGTTCCACATCAAATGATCCTTCCTTCTTGCAGACTACAGCACCACAAACAACACCTATCCATTTTCGAATGCTTGCAAATGTATAATCAGCAAGTGCATCAGTAGCATCATTGGTCATAAACAAAGAATGGGTCTTGTCATAAATGATAATTGCTCCTTTATGTTTAAAATGCTCAATTATCTTGTTGCTTATGGTATTTTCGTAACCAAAATAGTTATTTACATAGAAAATATCCGTCTCAGCATCTTCATCGATCAGATATTGTAGTTTACCATCGAAATCCATATCATACAATTTTACATCGATGGCATTACGTATGAATGGATCAATCATTGAGTCGCAGCAATATGCCGGAAGATATACATTCCTAACCTTGCGAGTCTTCAGAATATCTTTTATGATAACATCTATCGCCGTTCGTCCTGAGAGCACAAGTGTTTCTTGTGAATTGCATGCAATGTCTTTTGGCTCAAAGTCAAACCAAAATTCACTGCCTATTTCTTTATTCCTTTGCATATTGGGCATATTTTTCACGCTGTATACCTCTGGTATCGTATAAACTTACCACACCGCTTGTCTCCACGCCTACAGACTCTCTCTTAAACACTTTGTAAATAGTCAGAAAGAGAATCTTGGCATCCAACAAGAAAGAGCAATGTTCTGCATAATACTTGTCGCATTCCAGTTTTTTGTCCCAAGTAATGTTCTTGCGACCATTAACCTGTGCCCAACCAGAAATGCCAGGAAGCACATCATGGCGCTTTGCTTCCTCATCTGTGTAGTACGGCAAATATACTTTAGGAAGCGGACGAGGACCTATAAAAGCCATATCTCCTTTTAAAATATTGAAGAACTGTGGCAATTCATCTATCGATGTTGAACGGACAAATCTGCCAACCACAGTCAAACGCTGAGCGTCAGGTAACAGATTTCCTTCCGCGTCCCTCTCATCTGTCATACTCTTAAACTTAATTATCTTAAAAGGCTTCTCTCCCTTTCCTATACGTTCTTGAAAGAAGAAAGCTCCAGCCCCTTTATTAGCAAAGTGAAGCCAAATTGTAACCACAATAAAAACGGGAGACAAAAGAATAACACCATACAAGGCTCCAAAGAAACCTATAATTCGTTTAAAGAAATGTTTGTACATATTACAATCTGTTTTTAATGTCTACTGATCTTTTCTAAAGTCAAAACATGATTTTGTATCTCTTCCAACAGAAATGCCATCCATAGTAGAATGGTGCAGCAAGGGCCTCACTCGGATAATGAGTCAAAAGATGAACGGAGCGTCTGAATACCTTTATGAGTTTCCCTGTCTTACCTTTTCCTTTGGAATACCTGTTGTCTGAATGTCCGAAATTGCCGCTTAGCATAATTTCATTAAGTATAAACTTGCCCTCTTTCGCATCAGCCTTCCAAGGAATTAGTTTTCTGAATTCATCTACGTTATCTGCCAAAAATACTTTTTCAATAACCCAAACCAATCCTTTGGCAAAACGTCTCATACCAAACATATCTACAGCACCTTTAAGTTTCTCACTCTCATTATCAGAAAGATTTGCAGTTACCAAGGCATAATAACAATCCATCACTTGTCTTAGCCCTACTCCCTCTGTCAGCAAATGACGGTAAGTATGGTGCAATAGATAGAACACGTTCATCCACGATACGGGCACAATTAGTTTGTCATCAGAACATCCTACATTTACGCACCCGTTAAAGAACAACTCTTTGTTTGAACCTATATACTTCTGGTATCTATAGTTGGATATAATATTTCGCATCACCGAAGGCCTATAGTGCATTTCAACCTCCACATCATCATAAAATTTGGAGTCTACATGCAGATAGTCCCAATGTCCATGCGCTATTCCCTTCCTATGGAGATAGTCAAGCACATCTTTACAGTTACAGTCAACATATATATCAATATCGCCAGGCTGCCTTAACAAAGAGAGTTCCTTGCCATACAACGTTGCCACTCCTTGTCCTTTCAATATACAACTACGAATGCCATCCTCAGTCAAAAGCGTTTGTAGTTCCACACATCGCATATTGATGATTTCATTGCGTTTTTGTATCTGAACTACTAACCCCAGCCATTGCATCTTTAATGACATTGGCAATTCAATGGTCTGTTCCTTTGGCAATCGCTGCAATCCGTTAAAGGCAATGCCTACCATAGTTTGAGCTTTAGCAATAGCATACAGCGTATTCCATTCACATATTGATGGACAGCGTGAAAGGCACTCACGATTGCCTATAGAAACCTGAAGTAACTCAAAGAACAATATGTTCATTTTTTTACTTTATTTTTGAGTATTGCCCAATTTTTCTACAGCCTCGACAATTCTTGCGTATGAACATCTTCTGTCAAACTTATCCTTTCCTAATTGCCTTGCTGCTTCTCCCATCTGTTTTCTCAATTCTGGAGACTCTACAAGTTTAACAATTGCAGCAGCAACATCTTCAGCGTTTCCACATTCACAGTTTATGCCACATTGAGTAGCTTCAACAAGTTTTCGATATTCAGGATTCTCTTGTGTGTTAATAACAGGAAGACCACTGAGTGCATAATCACCAACTTTATTTGTGATACTTTGGGCCGCACCAGGACGAAGGCAATTAATAACCGCATCGCATGAACATAACTTTCCAACCATTATCTCATATGGAAGAGAACCTGTAAATTCAAAGTCGATGTCAGACTCCTCTGCATGTTTTTTATATTCATCAAGCAGAGGACCATTACCCATAGCTACAAACTTTACTTTCTTCGATAATTTGGATACTTTTACAAGCTTGATTGCATCAATTGCAAGATTGATGTCATAACTAAATCCCATTGTACCAATGTAAGCAATCCAAAATTCGTCATCAGGTTTACATATTCTGTATTTTTCTTTGGCAATATCAAACTTTTCGCCATTATTACCTAAGAATACCGTTAACCCTTCCTTACATTTTTTGTTTACTTTTAATGCACGATTACGGTAAGTATCACTCACACCAATCACATAGTCAGCAGTTTTATAGGCAGCATTAGCAATCCATTCCATTGGCAAAAATGCTTGCTGGAGAAAAGAATTCTTGACAGCTACTTTGAAAGCCTCTGGCCACAAGTCTTGTACATCAACAATATACTTCACATCATTTTTGTTACACCATTTACCTACTAAACGACCAGCGGTATAAGTAGGAAGTGATGCATATACGACATCTGGTTTTACCGTACTATTCTGTATATATTTTTCTACATTTCGCCCCCAAACATAGTGACTCCAAAGTCTCTTTATTGACACATTACTTTTGTACCCAGGCTCATGCAGATATACTGTTTTAAATGTATCATACTGAGGCTTCTCCTTTTTTAATCTCTTTGAGCTATGTGAGAAGTCTGATGTAATTACTACCACATCGTGTCTCCTACTAGTGAACAGTCGTGCCAATTCAAAAAAGCGACTAGTTTCAGAGTTAGTGAAATTTGCTACTATAAAAATTTTCATGATCTTTATTTTTTACTACAGAAATCAGAACTTGATAAAATTTCTCTGAATTAGATTTTGATGTATGGTTTCGCATACTCACCTCCAAAGCTGTTTCTACTATCCTGAGACGTTTGTCATTATCGAATAAAGCATCCGATAATGTGCTCATTAATTCCTCTGGCGAATTTGCAACAAAAGCAGCCTGCTCTTTCTTTAGATAACCAATGCCAACATTGTTGATGGAACCATAGGCAAGAATAGGAACTCCTGTACCCATATAGTCTGTAATCTTTGTTGAGAAACCGTACTCTGTAAGCTTTGAATTTAATGGATCTAAACTTTCCACCAAAAGCAATAGTTTACTATTGGTAATTATATCCAAAACTTCATTGTACGGTATAATTCCATTATACGTGATATTAGGATACGCCTTAAGTTCATCGATCACACCCTCACTGGCAGGACCATAGGTCTCTATAATGTAATCTGACGAGACCAGTGACAACTGCTTGGAAATTTCTATTATAGGAAGATGTCTATTGAAAGAGAAATTCCCTACATATACCAAGCGTTTAGGAACATCTGACAATTTAGGCTGAAGGTGGACATCTGAAGATTGGTATATTGATATACTTGGTTTGCCAAATCTGTCATCATACTTTGATTTCAACCAATCGCTATTATAAATCGACATTTTGGCATGAGACATTACTTTTTCAATAGTCTTTCTCAATCTGAATTTGAATATTTTAAAAAGAATAGAGTTGCTTTTGTCATCCAACCAGTTTCTCTCTTCAAAATAATAAAACTCAGTATTGAAGATAACCAAAGGCACATTATAATGTTTTGAAACATCTTCTGCTATCTTATACATAAAACCAGCATCTCCAGCTTGCAAAAGAACAACATCTGGAACTTCTGTGCCAATCCAAGAATAAATACTTGGTTTAACGTTTTTATTTAGTGTCCATGCAATTTCTCTTATTAAAGCTGTAAAGGCATTCTTTTTTACCTTATTACCAAAATCTGATTTTGTGATTTTACTTGTTACGCCCGTATCCATTTGAATACGTTTTCCTATTTTTCTTCCGAAATGGAAAACTGATTTTATTGCATCTTTGTCACCTATATGATAATAATCATTGCAGATGTTAAAATCATTCGCGCCTGAAACAATATGAAATTGGCGTATATTTACATCTTCTAAACCATTGAACAAGCAACCTAATATACGACCATTAGAATTGTTTTGAGCAAAACAGTTATTGCTTATAACTAATATATTCATAGTTTTATTTTTTTATTCCCAACACATTTTCAAAGGCAATACATTCAAATAGCCTCCAGAATAAGCATAGAAAAAGAATGATATAAACAAGAGACAAGACAACAAAGCATACATTTTTGGATGCTTTGATTGCTCTATTGCATTCGGATAAATAACGTATAACAATGGTAGAAAATAATAGCCAATACGAGTTGCAACATCAGAACGCATTCCTAATAGTTGTATAACAAATAGCAATAATATAAATTGTACATAACTTCCTTCATTGTCTTTTCTTTTTAGATAAGATACAACAAAAGAGAAACACAGATACACTAATGCGAGATTAAAACCATTTGCTCTAAGATTATCCAAATAATTTTGATAACGTCCACTATCAGAGAATATAAAATTGATGATAATTACCAAAACGTTTGGAATTACTAATGTTATAATTGCAAATAAAATAAATATAATAAACCATTTAGTATCTTTTAATCTTATACAAAACAAAGGTAGTGCAAGAATAGCAAGCAAAGCACTCGTATGAATTAGAGCAGCCCCTATTACGATTATTATAAATACGATATATCTTCTTTGAAACATATATATATATGCAATACTCACTATCGACACCGCCATAGCCTGTCTAATACCGCTAAACGAAAAATGAAATAAAACCCACGATACATAAAAGATTATAGAAAAGATGGGATTTTTTGACTCTTTCTTAAAAAAATATAGAATTGGAATAACGGTAAGAGTGGCTGTAACAAACAAAAACATCTGTTCTTGATTGGTAAACCTCTTAATTAATGACACATAGTTATAACAATAGTTCGTTAAAATTTGAGATAATGGCTAAGCAGCTTTACGTTGCCAGCCAA
>OGIV01000291.1_pt1 | contig 40042 bp, 40 predicted proteins | sample 1571861 | NCBI WGS metagenome assembly OGIV01 (sample SAMEA2582099, study PRJEB24529) | metagenome | biome: Human gut stool | place: China | collected 2011 | reverse complement strand
TTTGTGAGACTACCAACTTTTTTATGAACTATTTCTTATCCCGAACTGGGGTAATCCTTATCGAAATACTGATCAATCTCCTTGGCAAACTTCTCACTCTTGAAAGTAGAAAGGTCGTTTGGATTTGCACCTGCCGGGACACATGACCTTATCCATCCAAAGAGACGCTTCAAGGCGTTTTGGCGCGCCTCATCCAGTCCGGCCCACTTCACATCGTCGGGATAATTGGTTTCAAGCCCCTTGTCGAAATTGGCAATGAGGTCTTCATCGCTATCGCTTTGGAACAAGCAGGTCTTCTCGCCATTGTTGAGCGTTTCCAGCGTGAGAGGACACTCGGGAGTAAACCCGTCCAATCCAGTCATGCCAAACAAGGTTTCACTCTTCGACTTCTCATTGTTGAAGTTGTACTGACCATAGTACTCGCTCTCGCTATCCACCGTTTCGGAGCAAAAAATGTCGATAGGAATGCCATCAATAGCCGTGCGAATATTGACGGCAGACAAAGAGTTGCCGCCTTTCTCATACTGATAGCGTTGCGGAGGAGTAAGTAGGCCGAGCTCCTTGAACACGTCATTGAACAACTTTGCGCCACCCGTATTGAGCGACATGGAGCTATCTGAGTAGTCAGACTTGCAGCAGAAGAGATTCATGAGGATAGCACCCGGCCGCATAGAGTAGCGATTCTTTCCGTTAGGATCCAAGACGCCGCCAACGGTAAAGGAAAGTGTCTCTCCTCCCTTGGCGCAGTAAATACGAATATTCTTTGACGGGTACTTGGTAGAAGACGTTCCCTGGATGCGAATATTGCAGTCGCGGAGAATGAAGTCATACTCCTTGCCATAGGGCGAGTAGAAATAAATGTCTGCCTTAAAGTCCGTCTTCTTATTGTTCTCGGCATACACGTCGTCGAGCTTGTTTGCGCGAACGATGCGCAGCACGCCCTTACCCTTTGCGCGGATTTTGTCAATATCCACGCCGCCAGTGTCTCCAAGAATGTTGTTCTCGTCAAACAAAGCCATCATCTCGTCGCTCGTATCGGCATCTACGGTATTGTTGTCAAGCTCCTCATCGTCACTAATGGCACGACGATAGATGCGGACGTTTTTCACCTCCACATCGGCCTCAGAGCTCTCAATACTCAGCTTCTGAGGGTTGTCTTGCGCAAAATTGAACGAGTTGTCGTAAATGTCCGCACCAGTTCTGTTTCCGTTGACATATAGGTGCATAAGGCGATGATTGTCTTTCGTGTCAATGGCAAGGGCAATCTTGTGGTACTTGTCAGGCACGAAGTTTGTTCCGAGCTTGATCTCACGGGTCACTTGTTCGTCATCCTCGTTGGTGTAAGTGATCGTTTGTCCCGTCTTGAAACTCGCTTCCTCTGAGGTTACAAGCAGACCCTTACCGTTATCAATACAACTGATAACATTGGCCGACCGCTTCATAACCCTACTTACCTTGACGGTCATCTCAATGGTAAGGCCGGTCGCCTTGACATCACGTTCGAACGGCTTGTAGTCAAAGACAATCTTTGCGCCATTGGTCAGTTTGAGGCTATCGCCAGTCCAACCGTTACTACTCCAGTCGAATCCTTGAAACTCAGTAGTGATACCCCCCGATTCCCATTGCGCAGGATTGCTCTCAGAGTTGCTTCGTCCGGCAGCATCAAACTTTGCCACAAGGCCATAGGTAGCCTCATTGAGATTGATGCTACTTTCTGCCACTTCAATACCGAGCAGATAACTCTTCGTTCCTACCTTCATAAGGAGGGTCTGCTTTCCCTTTGTGGTGAAACGGTTGGTGTAGTACTGCATGGAACGCGGGGCATTGATAGTGTTCGTCAACTTCCCATTCAAATAAACCTCGACCAAGGCAGGAGTTGTCTCCGGGTCGTAGGCAATGAAGGCAAACGTCGTCTGGTCGTACTGCGACGCAGGTAGTGACGGGCTAAGATGATTTGTGGTAAGAATGGCTCCTGTCTTATCGGTGTATTTAACGCCAATAAACGGCTCATTATTACCCGCCTTGAGAATATCCATGAAGATGCTATCACTCTTCAATCCGTCTCGCTCAGCAACAAGTTGAACCGTATGCCTTCCCGCAGAAAGCGTAGAGGCATTGATCGTAAATGAACCATTCACCGTTCCACTCTTGCTGATAGTCTGTGACACGGGCGTAGAAGAACCGTCAACGTGCATTGATACGTCTTTCGTACCACTACCAGTAATCGTAAACGGAATCTCAATCGTTTCACCATTCTTGTAACCGCCTCCAATAATGGTAGAGCCAAGGTTGTACGAACTTGTGAGTTTGAGTGTGACAACAGTAACGGACGCATAGGCCCGCTTGGTCTGCTTCGTTCCATCTTCGGTAATGGCCACAACATCAACGTTTATGTCCGTGACACCTACAAGCAAATAGTCAGACACGTCAAGCGTGTAGCTACCCGCGCTGACATTCTTCGTCGTTACTTGATAGGTTTGCGTAGTACCACGGGATATAGTAATGGTTATGTCTGCCTTGATACCGTCGCTATCTCCACTCGAATTGACATGGTTGTATGTGTAGGACAACTGTACGTTATCGCCCTCTTTTACCTGCTTCTTGTCAACGGACGCAGATATTAAGATTTGGCTTGCGGTAGAACCACCACCGCCGCCACCACCGCCGCTAAATTCAGCGGAGGCAATAACAGTGCCCTTCTTATTGCGAATATTGATGGTGTTCTTGTCTTCACTCTCAATCACCTCCATTCCACCAATGGCAGCGTCACTAATCTCGTTGACTTTTGCCGTAATGACCTTGTTTTGTACGGGATTGGTACTATCCTGGTCCAAACTCTCGTCCACGGCGATTTGGTCTATATTGAGCGACACATTCCCGTTGCCGTCCGGCGCGATCTCTGATCCGTTGAGCGAAATAGATTTGATTTTCCCGCCGCCGTACTCTTCCCAACTCTCGGGAGTGAGAAATTTGTCAATACTACTGGCCGTAAAGCGGTAATCGGCCCACACGCCAGCAGACAGCTCGAAAGTAAGGATCATGCCGGGCTTGTCCTCGTCCTTAATTTTCGCATTGGCAAGTGCTGCAATGGCCGTCTGCTTGGTGTAGAATCCATTGCTAAGAGGCTGCTCATTCGTGACATTGTAGAATCCGCTACCCGAGCCACTTCCGCTTACCTCAGAAAGCGTGCCATCCTCTTCGCTCCATGCGTAGATAGATGCGCCGTGAAGATACACTTTGTCCTTCAAGACGCTCGTCCTGCTGTCGTCCATATAGAGACCGGCCTTGCCCCAGTTGTTGACATAGTTTGTACCGCTTCGCCCGACAAATACCAGGCGGGCCGTATCAAAGAACACACCATCAACATCAATGACAGAAACCTGCTCAATGGTTACGTCCTCCACAAAACCGTCGAAGCGGGCCGTAGCGCCATCCCTTGCAGAAATAGCCACCTCCTTGTAACCAGTCTCAACGGCCTCAGCACGTTCCGCAGCCGCATCAGCCGCCTCGGCAGACTTGGTGGCCTTGGCCGCAGCGTCCGTAGCGAGTTGCGCCGCCGTTTGTGCCGAGGAAGTTGCCGTGTCGGCCTTGGCCGCCGCATCCGTAGCTTTCTGTGCCGCCGCATCCGTCTTGGCCTTTGCTTCCTGCGTGGCCGCATCGGATCTCCCAATGGCTTCCTTTACCGCGCTATCGGCCTTGGCAATGGCGTCCTGCGTGGCCACCTCTGCCTTGGCCGCTGCATCCGTAGCTGGCTTGGAGAGAAGATTCACGGGGGCACTTACAAGTTGGCCTCCCTTCATGGTAGGAAGGCTTTGCACGCCATCGAGGGTATCGACTACTTCGAGCTCGCTGACATCCTGCGATTCCGCCTGTATATCGGCGAGAACGGCTTTCTTAATCTCGTCTTTTTCCTCTGTTGTCATATATTCTTAGTTTAGTTTAAAACACTTGGGTTTAACACTGATTTTGCATAAATATACTTTAAGTCTGCATCCGTAGCCAACTCAAAGTCTGATGTGTTGAGTATTGTCCACGAGCATCCGTCTGCACCAGGCTGAACAAATGCCTTCAAACGGACACGACAGAAGTTACCGCCCAACTTGACACTCGTAATGTGCGTGTTGCGGTAAAGTAGGCATTGGGTTGGATCATTGTTTGACGGTATGTTAATGAACGTATCTGTGGCGGTAGCGTTAATAACATCACATTCTACTCCGTCGATTTCCTTGTATGCGGGCAGGACAAGGCCGGCCTCGGCCCGCTTGGTGTCACTTACCATCACATTCATTCCCGTATCAACTGACGGCCATTGCGTTTGAGCAGCGCCCACGTTATTGTATGGCGAACCGATTGCGCCAATAAACTTACCACTGTTTGCGACGACCGTTCCTTCATACCGGCCGTTCTTGGCATCCATATTCCCCTCTTTATCAATTTTGAAGTTGCCGTTTATGGTCGCATAGCCTTCCAGTTGTATATTATCGGCAAACAGTTTGATGATCGACTTACCGTCCTCTCCCTTCACCTCAACACCTATGAGGGCAAACTTGCCATCACTACCCTGTGAATAGATACCGACGCCAGTAGGCTTCACCATAATACCGCTATCTGCCAATACATTTCCATCCTTGTCAAAATTCTGTGCAGCAATATTGATTAGCTTGTCACTCTGTTCGAAGAGCGTGCGATACTTATAGGTGAGGCTATCCACTTTGTCTGTGCTTAGGACAAGCATGTACAGATAGATCTCGCCAGTGAACGACAACTTGAAGTCACCCGTGCCGTTCCAAATACCTTCACAAGTGAATTGCTGGTAGCCGTCCGTCACACCGACCTCCTGCTCAATGTTGAACGATTCAAAATCGGCAAAACCCGTCTTATCCACACCCTCAAAGGTGACAGTGAGTTTTCCGGCAGTAGCGCATCGGTAGAAGAAGGCAAGGTACACGGGTTGCGCCTCCTTCGTCCCGTCCGCATTCGTTGGCATGTCGGGTTTCTTTGCGAGATTCTTATTCTTCTGACAGATGTACTTGTTCTTGATGTGTACGACCGTGCGGCCCATGTCCTTGACGACAATGGCGCTATCGCCACGCTTGGATAGCACGTTATTGTTCGCATATATCCATTTGTTGCCAACGAGGAAGAATACCGTCTCGTTCTGTGTGCCCCATTTGTCAAAGCCTTCGTTGAACGAGGGGTTGCTAAGATACCCCCTGTCAGGCATGAGGTCTTGGCGCACGCCCTCCACCGCACTCTCTATCTTTCCGTCCGTAATCTCGAAACGGGTCTTTACGTCTTCACCCGTCTCAAGCAGGAATGTACCCTTCAAAAAGGCATTGTCGCAATAAAGGCCGTCACCGTTAGGCTGTTTCGAGGCAGGAAACCAATCATCATTGATTCCGTCAAGGTTGCCAAGCCGGGCGCGAAGAGATTTATCAAATCCTTTGCGATTCACGCCATTCATGACATCTATGCGAGGGTTTCCATCCTCTGTTGCTGAAATCAGGACGAGATTCTGACGCTTTGTATTGATGGTGTTGCCCATAAGGACACACTCGTCTCCTACGGCTGGAAGGGAATTGGTAAACTCGCTTTTGGGAATAATCACGCCGTCTTTCGTAACACTCGCCACCTCAGCCCAATAACTCTTCAAGTTTTTGCCTGTAAAGGTTTGGCAACGTACAAGATCGTGGGCAACAAACGTATTCTCCTGCTCAAACTCAATAACATAGTTGTCCTCGTATTCTTTGACGGACTTGATTTTTCCATTGGCAGCACTCACGCATATCTGGCCTCCAACACTTCGGATTTTCTCGATCAGCAGCTCGAAAATAACCATCGTTTGGCGAACAGTAAGCCTATCAAGAGTAAGATTAGCGAGCTTTGAATCGTCTATCCAAAGCTTGAATCCGTTTCCGTTGAATCCGTCAACGAAGTTTGGCGTGCCCAAGTACCCGCGCAACTTCACAATATCAGTCTCACACATACCGTCATTGCCAAGTCGCGTGCCATGGCCTTCCGCACCGCTAACGAATGTCCCGCTATCGGACACGATCACGTCGCCTTTTACTGTGGCGCGTCCATTGCTCTGAAATTCGCCGACGGTTAGCCTGTACTTGGTCGAATCATCATGCAGCTTGGACAGATAAGCCTTATCAGTGATTGACATATTGATGTTAGAGCCGCCACCGCCAGCAAGGTTGGCAAGTGGCCTTACCACCTCTCCCTTGACAGAATCGACGATATTCTTTACGTCACTTTGGGTTATTTCAAGAGACTTGACGAGCTCCACATCAACCTCCATCAATACAGAGTTTTCTGCCTTGACCGTAAAGCTGCTGACAAAAAGCTCATATTGCTTGCCATTGTACTCAACCTTTATTTTTGAGTTTTCGTTCAACCTGCTCGCAAACGATGGATTCTCCTGCAAGAATACGCGAGAAAACTTGACATTGATGTTGAATTGGTCTTCGTTGTTCTCGAACATATACTTGATAAGCGCATCATCCAGTCGCTTCTCTGCTGCCGTAACGAGTGAATACGGCGCTTTGATGCCCGTGATAACAAACTTTTCGCCCTTCTTTGGCTTGAAGTTGTTCGCAGCGTTAGGCATGATGATGCCAAGTGTGCTTGCGTCTTTTTTCAGAGCAATCCACAATTCATGTTTGCGGGAATCTTGGTTGTATGTGTCCGACGCGGCATCATCCGGAGAGAGAATGTAGTCGCCAGTCTCTTTGCCGTCAATCTTTTTCAGGTTTCCGATAGCATCCGTGCTGACAGGATTGTAAAACTTCTTTCCATCCGAACTCTTGTGTGTCTGAATTTCAAAGCTACAAGCGGGACAGCCAATGCTATCTATCAAATTGATCTTAGCGGTATCTGACGCCAAGGCACTTGCGAAGAGGTCGAACCCAAACTCTCCGCTAAACTTGTGTAACTTCAAGTAGAAATAGGGATGAGTGTAATTTCCACTATCGTCCTTGATGTCGTTATCCTTTGCGTCAAAGGCCACATCGGCAATCTCACCGAACAGTTGGCCAAGGCCGTCGCTCTGTATAACGTCGTTACGGATTCCGTTGATTGTAGGCTTTATATCATCAAAAGAAACGCTGCTCTGATGGGGCTTGCCTACCTTGTACAAGTTGGCGAATTGATAAAACTCACCGCTTCCATCCGGCTTCTCGTACTTACCATTCTCTGCCAAATAGAATCTGTTAGCGCCACCACTATTTCTGTAGATACTCGGCATAAGATTTTGGGATGGAAAGATAAACTTTCTATCCTTAATTTCTACCTTCGAGGCAGTTTCCTCGCCAGTCAATCCATACGGCACAAAACCTTTGTCGTATTTCATCCCGCACATGGCAGGAACGGCTTTGGATATGTCGGCAAAGATTATCCCGCCATCGTCATACCTAAACGACATTCCTTCGGAATAGAACCAAAGTTCTCCGTCGCCTTTTTGGCATGAAACGCCAAGCGTGCCTTGAATGGACGCAATGATAGTGAGGTAGCCACCCGTCTGATCACCGTCTGACACTTGTTCACTCTCTTGTACCTCATACGAAACAAGATGAACAAACTTGTAGTCGCCAGGAACAGAGCAAACAAAATTGTCGTCAAGCGAAACTTTCTCTGTTTTAGTCCCGTCAACAACTATCGAATATGACGATTCGCTAATAGCGGAAAGGTTGTCACATTGATGCTTCTCGTAATCAACATCACACCGTATTCCAGACAATTTGATGCGAGTGCCGGCATCACAATGTCCGATATGCAACTCTACGGGAAATTCGTAGAAACATGGTTGGTCATTGTTCAACGATTCTCTGATATTGACATCAATGGTATTGCCATACTGTCCCTCCTTGATCTTGCAAAATGTAAAAGTCCTGCCAATCGGGTTGTCCAGCGCATATAACTTTTCGAGATTAACCGTTACGGCCTCTTTGTCAATATTCGCAGTATTGAATACGGCAAGTCCAAACTCTCCGTCATTGGGGTAGTATTCCGGTATATTGTCGGAAGAGCCACGGCCCGTGATCATATCAACAATCTTCGTGTTCGCATTATCACGAGATATGGATAGCAATGCGTCATTGCGACCGTACCTCACAATGTCTTCATCGTTATCCGTCAAATCATGCTGGACTTTACCAACATGGCACACCGTTCCTACCCAATAGTAATCCAACTCAAACTCGGTATTGATGAGCTGAATCACATTGGTGATATATTCGTCCTCAAACGATATTTCCTTCACATCGTCCGTACCATATCCGTTATCGACAACAACATAATACCCCCTATCCCCTTGGGCTTTTTGTGGAAAGTAAAGGCCACAGTAAGCAAGGGCACTATTGATTCTGCTGACAAACTCACGAATAGTACCTCCAAACTGAAATTTGGTCTGATTGCTAACATAACGGTCTCCTCCATGGGTGTCCTTGTCATAGTCTGACACGACATCAAAGAACAATGTATTGTCAAGAATCTCCCTTCGTGACGTAAAGACAATCTCATGCTTGTACATCATGGATTCATTGTCCTTGCTCGAAGAAGGAATGGACGTTACGAAGAATCGCTCGCCAAGAAACTCTACAAATTCATCATACGTCCAATCATCATCAAGGGGACGCTCATAGTAGATAGTTGCCGTAAGCGTAGGCGCGCCACCCATACGCTTACCACTATAAGTATATGAGCCGACAATCGCCTCCTCGCCTTTGGCAGGAAAGCTCACGGCATTTCCATCCACAAGCCTTTGAATATGTAACGCGCTCGCCTTCATTTCTATTCGTTAACAGTTTCCTTAGTCTGAATACGTCTCTCTTCCTTCTCGGGAGCAACCGCCTCGTTGCCCATACGGATTTCCTCGTCGGGAGTTGATACCGTGTTCTTCTCCACGCCTGTCTTCGTTGAGATAAGTCCTGCTCCACGAAGCGTGCAAAGCATCTGGTTCCATGCTGCCTCGTCAAACGGTTGCCACGTCTTGAAGGAAGTGCTGATACGCATTTCCTTGAAATCTGTTATGGCAGTCGGATTCTCACCAGACGAAACAAGTTGCTTGGCAAGTCCCTCCTTGAAAAGACGGGAATGTTTGCTGACGAAGTTCTGCCACTCAATGACAGCATTTGATGCCGTCTCAATATCAAGCGAACGGGTCATTTGAATGGCCAGTCCACTAATGTCTCCACTCGACTTAACGTCCTTTGGAAGGATGAATGTACAACCGCACCCAATCTGAATCAAATCAAGAATGGACTGCAAAAACTCTATCATGTTTGCAGGAGAAGGAGGTGCTTTGAACTCGGCGCTTCCCTTGCCGTCAATGCTGGAATCGTTCAAGATGATTGAGCCGGCTATCTTCTTGGCCGTCTCGTTGAACTTACCCTTGATGTAGAGAATACCCCATCCATGACGCTTCTGAATCACGCCAAAGATATTGTACATAATCTCAAACAATTCGATAAGATTCTGCACATTGTTCCATGCTACATCACCACGCTTCGTAACAAGCGGGCTCTCGGAGAAGCCATGGACCTCCTCATACTCCAAATTCCAACCCCGTTTTATCTCTTGCGTATCAACGTCTGTAACAAAAGAATCCGTGAAATGGTAATGCTTCGTATCGTCGTAAGCATCAATGTGCCGAACATTGTCCTCCGTTCTGTAGTACACACAGTCAAGCAGAGGCTCGCCATTATCATCCTTGTGCGTAATGATTTGGTAGCCGTCGGAGTAGGAGAAAAGACGGGACTTCACCTCGTTCTTCTCATTCATATAGATAAGGAGGCCAACGTCGCCATTGCTCTGTTGGATCGATACGGCTTTAGTGCCAATTCCGTCCTGGTTGCTATTCTCCCAATGCCATTTGAAGTCGGCAAAGTTTTTCTTCAACTTCTCACTTGGGTTGCTGTCGTGAAGTACATGAACACGCTTGTTTCCACCAAGAGAAAGCACGACTTTCTCCAAAATCCGCTTTTGGAACGGGATGCCGATACGCTGGAACTTAATCTCTTGGTAGCCGCCATCGTCGAGTTTCACGCATATACTCGGGAGGTTGTTGTCAAAAATGACATCATGGCTATACGGGTCAAGCTCCTTGGCAAACCGCTCCTGGCTGATAATGGTCTTGCTTACATGTGGAAGAATGGCCTCTCTGCGATAGTCCGTTCTTGTGTTCGCGCCGTCGGTAGAATCATTAACGGACACTACGGACGTTCCTCTCAAAAACGGCTTCTTCAAAAGCAGCTTCTGAGGGTTGTTCAAAAAGTCGTTAATTATATCTTGTCTCTTCCTACTCATTGCTATGATCTGTTACTTGTTCGTTATCAAAATCTTCATTGTTCTCCGACGGATCTATGAGGCCGTAATGGGTGCAGCAAGCCTTCTTCGCCGGCCAATAGTTGCACTCTCGGTTGGTGTTAGGACAAACAATGTCGTGCTTGCTCGGAACTACGATGATGCGCCTTTGCTTTTGGCTCTCCTCCATCTCAAACTTATCGTTCAACTTCACGCGAATGTCGGCCTTCATCTTCAAAGCATCCTTGGCATCCAAGTCTCCTGCGTTGAACGAATCCTCAATCTGTGTGAGCATTTTGAGCAGCTCGGCCTTGTTCTCCTCTCGCGTAATGGTTTTGTTGGTGACAACTCCGACGCCGAAAGGCTCAAGCAAAACGAGTAGCTTCTTGAATCTCGGCGTATTGTAGAATCGTTCAGCGTCCTTCTCGCTCTTGTTGTAGGCGAGGCGGTAGGCGAGCGACTTATCCTCAAGCGAATCGCACAGCACGGCAAATGCCACATCTTTTTCTGAAACAGATTGCCAATCCATGCGTGCGGATTCCAAAATCATTCTTACATCTTCTTTTTTTATCATAAGTCAATATCTTTAATACCACATTGTTTCGTCGAAAATGCTCTGTTTCCCGCGTCGGTCGCTATCCATATCGCTCTCCTCGTAAGCGGCCTCAAAGCCTCGTTGAAGCTCCGTGCCATACTCCATATCCACACATGGGTACATACGCATGGCGCACGGGTCGAGCAAGTCCATAGAACGCCCTTTGCCAAGGTTGCGATTCATGTCCTTCTTGTTCATCAATCGCTTCTTTCCAGACTGCATTTTGAAGAACCGTACTACGCTACATTCCTCAAGAAACTCGTTCTGAATCGTAACACGATACTTTAAGTTTTGATGAGTATATGTTGAATTTGCCACCACATCGGAGAAGGTCAACTGTCCACGCTTGATCATGTAGCACAGACGCATGTAGCAAATATCTTTGAGCGTCATTCCCGTAAGAGCGTACATGCCTATAGCACGGGAAGCTGAAATGTACGGGATTGCGTCGGGTATGTAGTCGCTGAAATATCGGCCGGCAGTAGCATCATAGATAATGTGGCTCTCTGATACTCCATTTCGGGCCGCGAACACTTTTGCCTTCTCTGCATTCAGCCTCGGCGTAGTGTGCATGGCAATCTCAACGTCCTTCACATGAAATCCGTTCCAGGCCAACATGAGCGTATTGTCGCTTCCAAAGTCGGCAAGGTCAATCGTTACCCAGTTGTCTCCATTGACGGCAGGGTCGTTCAGGAACACGTCGCGGGCAGATTGGCTTGGTATCGGTATGCTTTCCTCCTCCTCGGGATCAACATTGAAGTTTCCCTCCATGAGGGCCTGCGCCATCCTTCCACCAGATGCGGCAACAGAACCGAGGTAGCCCGCATTGTTCTCAAGCATCTTTTTGTTTGATCCGAGTTTTCCCTGATAGAACACAAAACTCTTGATCATGACCTTATAGTCGAAGTTTCCACCAATGGCCTCCAACTTTCTGTCAATATCTATCTTACACCGCTCATAGACTTCACGCTTGGAATCACCCCACACGACATCCTTGACGATAGGCCCATTGCAATAGAAATAGCGTACCTTGCCTTCACGTTCGGGTATGATGAATCCGTCCGCACCGATGTACCAGTCAAGAAAAATGCGTGACCAATGGCTTCTTTTGGGGTTGAGTGTGGCAAAGAACTTTCCCGTGAATGTTTTGCTTTGGCCGCGGTTTCGCGTCATCACATAAGAAAACACCTCCCATGACATCTCGGTCAACTCGTCAATGGCAATCATGTCGTACTCCCATCCCTTTGCACGCTCACGCAACTTGTCCATGTTGGAATCGTCAAGGTACGTCAGGTCAACGAACGTTCCATTTGGAAATGTAACGCGCGGATTCTCGCTCTCCTTAGTCCGAATGAAGTCAGCTCCGAATATCTGCTTGAACTTCTCGACAAAGCCACCACCAGCCTTTTGGTTTCCAAGCGAACGACGAGAGATCATTGCACGAAAATCCGGGTCGGTCATTAGAGGCTCTGCCATCGCAAGGACAAGGCCAAAGGAATTGTGGGTAGTGATATAGTCATCCGTGATATACAAATGTTTAGCATCGTCAACCAAGATACATTGGCACTCGTCCCTTCTAACCTTCTTGATAGATATTATTCTTGAATGATCATTGCAACGAGCGTAACTTCTTCGTCCATTCCGTTCTTTGTTATATCTGGCTTTATGTTTTTCGCTCGTAAATATAATATCATCCGTCCGAATAACAATATCGTATGCGACGCCTTTCGTGTATTTGTTGGCCCTTCTATCCTCTCAACAAGAGCACATATAACCAAGGCTTCGGCACAACTCAATGAATGTATCTTTTAGCTTTTCACTTGTCGTGCTAAAACTGTAGCTATTGTCGTATGGCTCTACGCTCCCATCGGTATCAAACAGACCTGCAAGGAGTTGCTTTCTTTGCTCAATGCTGGTATGCAGATATTCTTCTGGAATGAACTTGTTGTACGAGTAATCAAGCAATCCTTTTTCTAACAGAAAATCTCTATACTGCTTGTAGTGTGGAGTAAAGAAACTCTTTGTGTAGCAAGTTTTGTTGATGTATATCTTTGTCGAATCGGTTAGAGAATACACCTTATCTATTATATCCTCTTCACTGTTTGATATTTGAAAGTAATGTCCGTTCTTCCAATTTGTCAAACAGCCATCCCCAAGCATAACTCCCAGTACATAAGGTGGAATCGGTAAATCTTTCTCGCTGAACTCTATAGCCTTATTGTTCGGAATAAAGTACCTCTTACCTTTTGCAAGACCATCAATCAAATCTTTCGTTTGCAAGGTCGTAGTCCATCCCCATTCTTTGTTATGCGCACGATACTTGTGCACCTGTTTTGGGGTTCGTACCGTCCACAGATGCTCAAGGCCACACTCACACTTTCTTCCGTCTAAAGTTTCAAGCTCGTACACATCCTTTATCCCTTGCGGGAACACACTTATCACGGTGGCAACTCCATCAAAGGGAGTCATCACCTTTGAGCCTACTTTCATGTCACCCATAGTTTGCCATCCCGATGGTGTCAAAATCTTTGCATTCAAAGGCTGCAGCTTGCCTCCTCCGAGATTTCCGCCACCGAAAACCACGTCAACATTGCTCTGAACAAAGGATTTCTGAAAACCCTCCTGCGGCTCAATCGTTATGTCTTTTACACTACTCATACTGCAAAAATACGAAGTAACACATTATTACATATAGCGAAATAAATATTTATTGGTCAGCTGACCAATATAGTTCGCATTTTATTTTTTTACTGTTAGTTATAGCCGTATTTTTGCAGTACGTTTGTTAAAATACGAGAAAGAATGAAGTTTACAAAGAAGCAACTTTTAGACACCCTAAAGGGTAAGCTCACCGCAAATGGGAAACACCTTTCCATTAGCGACAAAACCATTACGAGCCTTAGTGATTCCCACTACGACTTGTTGGTTAACGAAGAGACGGAACTGGACGACTTCGTGTCGAGGATTCTTCCGCAGTTTGTCACGCTTAATGGCAACTACGAGAAGGACAACGCCGACTTCATTAAGTCTTGGCAGAAGGATCACCCTTCGGGCTCTGGCGGTAATGGTGACGGCAAAGGTGACGGCAAAGGCAACGGAAACGGTAATGGCAATGGCAGCGGGAGTAATCCCGAATTGACTGCATTACTCGAACGGCTCAAGAAGCTGGAGGAGAAAGAAGCCGCCGTTGAGGCCGAAAAGGTTCTGTCTCAGAAAAGAAGTGAACTTCGTGCCAAGTTGAAGGAGAAGGGTGTTAAGGACGAAAAGTGGGCGGAGACTTACTTGAAGAAGCTGACCATCACGAATGATTCAGACCTTGACAAGGAGGCCGCAGACGCTTTGGAGTTCTACAACATGGCCCATTCGTCCACCACGCACAACACGCCTGGAGGCAGCGGCGGTAGCGAGACGAAGACGGACTGGTCTGACGTAATCAACATCATCAACCCTGACGCTGGCAAGTAACAGTTTTCACCCTTAATTACAAGAATCATGGCAAAGAATGATGATTTTTATTTGAATCGCGGCATTGGCGGTTATTTCAGTGGCCGCACGCTCATTCAGGCAAGCGGTAAGATTGGCGGCCATCGGTCTGTCTTCGTGAATATCGTTGGCAACCGCAAGGACGCGCTCCGTTATCCTACGTTTGGTGGCGTGCTGCTCAATCCGTTCAAGGGCCGTGCGAAAATCTACGCAGGCGACCTTGTGGAGTATGACCCCGGCATTGAGGATACCGAGACGGGCCCTTCTGTGAAGATTATGAAGGTTTTCGAGCTCGCCAAGAATGTTGTCACTACGGACAAGACTATCAAGGTCGTTCGCAATGGCTACCGCCACGTTCCCTTCATTGGAGACAATATCATGGCCGCACCTTCTACGCTCGACGGCAAGGGCACTAGTCTTACGGTCGTTGGTGTCACGGAGACAAAGGAAGGCGGCGCGGACGTATGGGAGCTCACCCTCGGCGCAGAATTTGGTGCTACGGCGAAAAAGGGAGACATTTTGGTAGAGGCCGCAAAGGCTGGTGCAGAAACCACCGCAATGGTGACTAACCCCAACGCCTATGCGGATTCCGATATGGATTTCTTCTATGACCCGAACATCTCACGTTCGTCCGAGGAGTATGGCGCACAGTATTCCTTCACGCCGGCCTTGGCCAACTCCGACACCATCCTGCACTTGAAGAAGATCAACAAGTTGCCGCCCGCCGTCCTCGCTCTCAACCAAAGCAAGGTGAAGGGCTGGTTCTATCTTTAAGTTTCAGTCTCACAAACAGGTAAAAAATTAGTATTTAGGATTATGCAGCAATTTGATTTTAACAATTCGAGATACGCCAAGCTCTTTTCGAGCAAGGACAACTTGAACTTCCTCAAGACTTTCCTTGATCAGAAGGATCTTCTCTACACCAACTATGGCTGGTACAGCACGCAGGGCCATCGCGCCTCCATGCCAACGCCTACCGACTATGACGGTGTGGCCACCTATAGCGTGAAGTCAAGGAAGGCCGAGGCCGCTCCGTTGATGCACCTCCGTGCCCCGCTTGGCGATGCTCCCGAGATGGATAGCGAGGGTATCAGCGTGTATTCTGGCTCCATCCCCGATTTTATCGGCTACAAGTGGTCGGAGAACGCTCTGCAGCGTGAATACAAGGAGAAGTTGTTCCAGCAGTTCGGCAACGATGCTGACCTCATTGCGGCTTGGGTTCGTGACGTCGTTCAGGTCGGCAAGAACTCTGCCGAGGCAACGCTCAGCAACCTTACGGCCCAGCTCATGACGAAGGCTTCCATGTCTTGGAAGGGCAAGGGTGAGGGTTTGCAGCAGTTCTTGCAGAAAATCGAGCCCTTCCCCGAGGAGAACAAGAAGAAGGCCGGCGTAAAGGCGTGGACTGACCCCGAGTGTAAGATTATCACTCAGATGCGCAAGATCGAGGACGACTACCGCGATGAGCGCGGCGGCTACGAGGGCGCGCTTGTGTGGAAGATGACCCGCAAGATGTACCGCGAGACCTTCCTGGAGAATGCCGAGGTCAAGGAGTGGTATCAGAAGTGGTGTGTGGCCAAGCGCATGGCCTATACCGACAGTATGCAGGTGCTCGACGAGGACTTCAAGCGCACGCTCTCAGACATGACGGGCCTCTCGCCCATTGAGATTGTAGTCGAGAAGGAGCGCAACAAGACGGTGAACACAGACACCTTCGTGCAGGGTTGGGAGGACAAGTATGTAGTCTTGTGTCCCGCTGGCGATTCCGTTGAGTTTAAGTGGACGCCTATCCGCGATCAGACTTTGCAGCAGAAGTCCGGCGCAAAGAACATCGACGCTTCCTGGGCCTCCATTGCTAACGGCCTTGTCACCGTGGGCAACTATGTCGTTGATAACGGCTTGTTCCGTGAGTGGCAGACCAAGGTAATGATGTCGGCTTGCCCCGTCCTTATTGACTTCATGAACCATGTGATCATCGACACCTCTACGGCAAACTAATCACATGGCACGACAACTGACACGCTAACGTATAACTATCCTCACCATCATGGCAGTTCAAAAATTCGACATACTGGACTATCTTAGCGGACTGACGAATTTCGTCTTTGACAAGTCTGTACTGAAAAGGGTTGCATTGGAATGCGGCGTTTCCGAAGTTGAAGCATACGCGGAGCTCACGGAGGAACATCGTGACCGATGCAAGGCGGCTCTGTTGGAGACGATTGTCTTTGGTGTCTATCAAACGGCATCATCAACGACACAACACGGCTCTTACACCCTTACGGTTGGGTCTCAGACGATAACGCAGAAGTCCCTCGCCAGTATCAAGTCAGAACTTAAGCGGCTCTATGAGAAACTCGGCGAAGAAGACAAACTCGATGCTTTGAACGGCTCTGATGGCGATGTTAGGTGGATTAACGAATACGAATGACGATGTACACGGATAGAAACGCAATGGTAGAGTATGAGTACGACGGAACGTTCTACAAGAAGGGGTATGGCGTGCCCGATGATGGCGACCTGCTTTCTGACGAGCGGGACGACGAAACGGTCATTCTCACCACCAAATGCGACATTCAGAAGACGGACAAGTTGTTCACTTCGGGTGTGGTATCAATGGGATATAGCATCTACTTTCCCATGCCACAGACGGACGAAGGCGAGGAACGCTTGCCGGAAGGAATGAAGGTGGGCATCAGATTTCGTGGCGAGATGTACGGAATGCCCGTGGAGGGAATGGTCATTGGCATAGAGCCTACCAAACTTCATGGTTGTGTTGCGTACATCAAGGGAACGGACATTTAGTCTCAATAGGTAACATAGGATAACAGAATCATGGCACATGGAACACAACGCAGGCTATCACGCATTGAGAATTTCTTTTCGATGCTGCTTGCAAAAAAGGGCATTGCGGATCAAGTCATTGTAGGCGAGCTCCCCCCAACTACGGACAAGGAGTGGGAGACGTTCGTCAACATTGATGTGGGGCAGCAGACGGACAAGGGGGCATACTCTACCGGCTTTGCCAACATCTATTTGTACGCAAGGCCCAAAGGCAGTCCTCCCGTGAAGAACGTAAAAGCCCTTGACAAGATGGAAGGTATTCTTGACGAGGTTATTGCTTCCTCACGGCATAAGGACTATTCCATCCATGAGTTGTACCGCGATAGCGGGTACGACACTCAGCGACAATTCCACTTCAATATAGTTAGCGTGTCAGTTATTACGAAATAACATATTTCCAAATTAAAAAAGAATACTATTATGGCAAACAAAGTAATTCATACCAACACGGGATCATTCAAGTTTATCAAGCCCGACTATATCGTGGCAACTATGTTCACGGGCGCAGAGGTTGACGAATCCAAGCCTCTTGGTGATTCGTACATCCTTGAGGACGTAGTGGAGGACAAGACCTCTATCTCTCAGGACGACAACGAGACCACGAACATTGAGTGCGAGACCTCCGATTCGCCCATCATCTCTATCGTAAAGCTCGGCAAGTATCAGCTTGCGGCAGAGGTCGGTGACACTCAGGCCGAGTTGCTCAAATCACTTTGCGGCTTCATTGCGGACGAGGCCGGCAAACGCACGATTGCGCCGTCGGCCTACAAGCCCATCTACGCTAAGTTTGACGTAGTGCAGACCCAGCCGGACGGCACGAAGATGGTAGCCTATGTGCTCCCGAAGGTGCAGCTCAATTCCAAGCTCACCATTGAGTCTCTGAACTCCAACTTGGCAAAGATTGCGCTTGCTGGAACGGCGAAGGACATTACCCTCACGATTGGCGCTAAGACCTACCGCACGCCGTTCTATATCAACCACGACTACACCTTTCCTACCGCGACCGAGTAGCGGCGTAGTGCATCTCTTGTCTTATACTATCATAATTCCAAAGTGGCGGCGGCTTCATGCCGTTCGCCATTTTTTAATGTACGAATATGGGTGCATTTTACGAAAAGGCTATCAACAAGCTGCTTGATTCGTTAGAGAACGACGCAAGGAGAATTTTGCGTGAATGCGTGGAGGAGAGAACGTACCAGCATAGGACACGAAACCTTTACGATTCATACGGGTATGGTATCTATGTGAATGGTGTGCTAAAGAGAACGGGGTATCTATCTTCGTCCCCTATGGCCAAAGTGCCGAGGCACATTTACGGAAAGGATGTAAGGGGACGTGAGGAAATACGCTCATACCTCGAAGGCAACAAGAAGAAAGGCGGCATTGCCCTGGCCATTGTTGCGGCCATGCCCTATGCAAAAATACTTGAGGAGGGAGGCGGCAGGCTCAAGCATTCCTATCGCGTCATTTCGATGTCGTTCCAAAAATTGGAGCAGATAGCAGGAAAGTACAATGCGACCGTTTCGGCAATCAAATAGATAAATATCATGGCAGTTTATAGAGCGAAAAAAGACAAATCGCAGGAGGCCGTGGCCCGAAAGGAGAGAGAGAAGCGGGTGATGCCCGATTCGCCCATCTCTGACGAAGCTATGGAAAAACTGGCGAAGATAATGAACGATTCTCCCACCATCGTCAAGCTGAAAGGCACGGTGTGGGAAATTCACGCCTTGAAGCCAGGCACGCAATGGCTTATTGCGGATGAGGCTTGCAAAATAATTCGTGGCGAGAAGATGTCAATGGGCGACGTTATCAAGGAGTTTGCCACCAACCTTCCATCCGTGGCAAGGGTGATCACGCTTGCCCTGCTCAATGACAAGAAGCGAATATACTCTGACGAATATCAAGAAGTGTATGAGCAACTCCTTTGGGGCGAGAGCGACGTGAGGGATTGGGCAACCATGCTCGTTGAAATCCTAAACCTCCTCGACGTGGATTTTTTCTTCGCGAGTACCAATGTTATTCAGACCGTCCGCAATCAAGCCTTGACGAGGAAGACACAAGCAGCAGAATTGTCCCGTCAAGGACAGAATACGGACAGATGATAGACTTTCTCAGGGCCAACACTTGGTGCTCGCAGGAAGAATACAAATGGGCAATGACCGTTCCGCAGGTGAGGCTCGCAAGTATGGACTTTACCCATGTGGAATACCTCTCGGACAAAGAGACGAAGGGGAATGGTCGCGGCAAACGAAAAAATGAGACCGTAATAGGGAGCGCAGACGACCTAAAGAGGCTCAACGATCTTGGCTTGCCGATTATATAAACTACTAAACATTCAAGTTATGAGCGATGCAATAGGAAGCGAGCTTTTTATCAGCAAAGAAGCACTCAACGCTATTGAGCGTGCTGACAAGAGGTTGCAGAACATACAAGAGACCGCAAGGGCAATGGGCACGACTGTGAACAATGCCTTTACGGCCATGTCTGGCGGTGCTAATATGTTCGCCGACAACCTCGACAAAATCATTCAGAAGATGAGGGCTATCGGCACGAATGCCACCGCTGCCGGCCAAAATCTCAACAACTCCTTCTCCAACATAGGAAATAGCGCAAGGGACATGGGTGGAAGCGTCACCAAAGCCTCCGAGGTCATTGATGGCATGCGGCAGAAGCTGTCAAGCATGAGTGGCATGGGCACGGGAGGCATCCAGCAGGCCGCATTGGCCTTAGAGAGGCTTCAAAAATCCATGCAGAACAAGAGTGGCATGAACATTGCCAACCTCAAGGAGGAAATTACTGCGATCAACAATATTCTCAAGGACAAATCATACAACCTTACGTCCTCTGAGCAAGACGAACTTGTGAAGCGCAAAAAGCTCTTGCAGGATGAGCTCAAGTATCAGGAGCAGATGTATCAGGAGCGGACTGTGGCCTACCAAAAGGCCCTTGACCGAATGGCAAGTGCGCAACAGTCATACGAGAACAAGCAGCGAAAGAATGCTAACGAACGTGCGCAGAAAAATCGTGAGAAGAACTATGCCACAAACACGACGTACCAGGGTGCGCTCAAATTCTCTGATAGCGCAAATACGCTCAATAGGCAAGCCCTTGCAGTAAAATACCTTGAAGAGGCAAAGCGCAAGTTGTCGAAGACGGATTCTGACTACACTACGAAGCTGAACGCACTCAATGCGGCCATAGAGAAGCACAATGCCGTGCTCAATGCGGCAAAGCCATTGACTGAGGCGGCGCAGGCGCGTCAGGCGAAGGAGCTTGCGCAGAAAAATCGTGAGAAGAACTATGCCACAAACACGACGTATCAAGGCGCAATAGATTTTTCTAATAACGCAAGGACGCTCAACAGACATGCGCAGGCAATAGAGTATCTGAGAGCGGCCCGCATGAAACTATCTACGACGGATCAGGACTATAGCAAGAAGCTCATCGCCTTGAATACCACCATCGAAAAGCACGCGAAGGTGCTTCGTGATGCGGGTGTGTCCGTGCAGGGCCTCGGAAAGAAGTATTCTTACCTTGACAGGTACATATCCCAACTCATTCAACGCACGGCGGTACTCTTCACTTTCAACTCGGCCAAGGACTTCATACGACAGATTGCCGAGGTGAGGGGTCAGATGGAGATGTCGCAACGTTCCCTGGAATCTATGTTGCAGAACAAGGTGCAGGCCGATGAGATATTCAACAAGACCGTACAACTGGCCGTCAAGTCGCCGTTCCGCATCAAAGACTTGGTGAATTACACCAAGCAGCTTGCGGCATACCGTATTGAGAACGACAAACTCTATGACACCACCAAGCGGCTCGCCGACGTTTCTGCGGGCCTTGGCGTGGACATGAGCCGCCTTATCCTCGCCTACGGTCAGGTCAAGGCTGCGGCCTATCTTCGTGGCTCTGAGGTTCGCCAATTCACGGAGGCGGGCATCAATATGTATGGAGAGTTACAGGCCCTCTTCAAGGAACGAGACAATGCTGACTATACGACGGCACAAATCGTCGATATGATCTCGAAGAGAATGATCAAGTTCAAGGACGTGGAGCAGGTGTTCCAGCGGCTCACGGACAAGGGTGGAATGTTCTACGAAATGCAGGAACGGCAGTCGCAGACCATTTGGGGTATGATCCAAAAGGCGGGCGACGCCTTCGATGTAATGCTCAACGAAATTGGCAAGAGTAATGAAGGCGTTTTGAAGGGCACGGTCGCCTCGGCCATTGAATTGTTGAAGCATTGGAAGAGCATTGCGTCGGTAGCCAAGACGGCAATCGCTTTCTTTTTGGCTATCAAGACACACTCTATTGTCATTGCAATGTATCATAGTAAAATCGTGACTATGCTTCGTTCTGAACAATTGATTTCAAAACTGATTCATGGACAATGGCGTGCTATAGGCTCGTCCATATCGAATGTCGTAAAGAGCACCGGATTGCTAAAGTCGTTAGGTATCGGACTGGTTGGAACGGCTGCTGCATTTGGCCTTGATGCAATTATTAGCCATTTCCAAAAAGTTGCCGAAAAGGAGCGAGAGATTGCACAGGTAAACAGAGAATTTGCGGAATCGTTCGACAAACTCCAAGAAATACGGAAGAATTTTGGAACGGAAGACGACAACAAGAGCATTGAGGACAAAAAGAAGGCTTTTCAGGAGCTTGTCACTTTGATGCAGAATGCGAACTTTGACATAAAGATCGACATTAAGGGCTTGTCGAAAGAAGAGCTTCAAAAGCAATTCAATGTGGCAGAGGGATTGTATCAAAATTTCATTGAGACAACCCGAATGATAGATTACCGCTTCAAGGAAGATTCCTCCATCAAAGAGGATTTGGACAAATACTCTGCACAATATACGAAGATCATTTCCAAGACGACCGACTTGCGCTCCGTTCTTGACAATGTTTCTGTCGAATACAAGAACCTCAGCAAGGATGCACAGAAATATTACGACATAGCCGCAAAGCCACGACAAGACAATGAGGATGAAATGGCGTATCTTGAGAGAATAAGGAACGCCATGCAGAAAATAGCTGATATTTCCGCAAGAAATCAAAGAGCTGGAACGGCCCTGCCTGGATTTGTCAACGAAATAAACGATAATGTAAGACAGCTCAACGAAGAGATTGCCAAACTGGAACAACAGAAAAATTCGCTGCTCAAGTTTGATCCAAAGACAAAAACTTGGTCTGGTAGCCTTGAACCTATGCGTAGGGATTTGGAACGGACGTTCAACGATGCGGTAAATAAAGGTATCAGAAAAGGATGGACGAAAAGTGCGGCTGTCAAAGAGGCGAGAATGACTGTCAAGGCATCAATCGACAAAAGTTATACGGACAACGAGATCGACCAGCTTGGCAGGCAACTCTTATATGCGCCTTTTGGCATCAAAGTTAACATCGACGAGGCGAACATAGAGGAGGAGGTGTCATGGATAGACGACTACCTTGAGCAATACTTCAAGAACAAGAAGTACAAAATCAATGTAGAGGTTAACCAACTTGATGCATACGCAGAAGGATTCAAAAGCCTTCTTGAGCGCGGAGACAAAGCGAAGCAGCAGTACGAAGCGGCAAAGAAATTTCTTGAACGTTTCGGCAAAATGAAGAGTACACCTCAAGGGTGGATTCTTGCGAACCAAGACATACGGACAATCATGGGCTCTTCTTTGCCGCTTGCGCAGAAGTATGTTCACAGGGACAAAGTAAGGGCGCAGGCGCAGGAGCTCCTGCGCATATACAAAGACGAGGCTATTGGCCTTGGTGTTGACCCTGACGAGAAAGAAAACAAGAAGCGGGGCAAAGAAAGGGAGAGACAGCGAAGAAGGGAACAGAAAGAGCAACGAGACATTCTTTCTGAGCGCATCAGCCTGCTCGTTGACATGAATAGCAAATACAATGAGCTGTTGAGGAACGAAAGCAAGGAGGACGCACTCCTTCACACTCGCAAGTACTTCAAAGAGGCGGCAGAGAACGTGGGATGGAGTACGGACGACATCATGCCGGATGACAAGGCCGTGGCCGACCGCATCAGGAAGATTGGTCGCATGATCAACGATCTCACGAAGCGGGGTGACGCATTCCGCAAGGCGGCAGACGTCGAAATGAACGGAAGTCTCAAAGTTTACGAAAAGCTGAGAGACCAAGTTTCCACAGATATTGATGAGGCATTCGCTGGTCTTGACCTCTACAAGAGGCTCAAAGACAATAACGTCAGCGAGACCGTTATCAGAAAGTCGTTCGGAGACCTTGCCCACTCATTTGATGATCTGCGCGACATGGTGAATCGTGTCTTCAACCAATACACCTCTGCCTACTTCGACAAAATGTATGGCAGCGACCCAAACCAATGGTCGCAGGAAGTACTAAAGGAGTATGAGGAGGCTATCAAAGATACGGGCAAGGCCATGCAGAAATACTTCGGCGAGGAGCAATACAAGCAGTACAAGGAGGCTATGGCCCGGATTACCAAGCAGCAGAACCAGCAGACCATTGATGACTTCAACAGGCTGACCAGCGACTACAAAACGAAGCTGACGGAGCAACTGGCGCTCGACAAATGGTATGTGGAGGAACGTCGCAATATATACGACAACGCAAAGTTGAAGAATGATTCCGAATTACAGAAGGAATATCTCGACAACCTCAAGAAGCAGTACGACAAGAAGACTACGGACAACTCCTGGAAGTCGTTCCAAGAAAGCGATATGTATATACGCCTCTTCGAGAACCTTGATCATGCTTCAACCGCCATGCTGACGGCCATGCGGGACAAACTACAGTCCATCAAAGAGAGCCTCAAAGACCTCGATCCTGCACAAATCAAGCAAATTGTGCAACAAATGGAGAAGCTGGACGAAAGGATTCTTGCCAACAACCTCAAGAAGAATCCGTTCAAAGACCTTGTGTCAAACATCAAGGAGTACGTCAAGTATGCAAAGCAACGCGAGCAGATTGAGAAACGATACACGGCCTACCTCAAAATGCAGAACCACCTCGAAACACAGAAGCGGGAAGAGGAGCTACTCGTGGCCGAGGCCGACGAAAAGTACAAAAACGATGAAAAGGTGCATGGCGCGGATTCTGAGGAGGCTAAGTCGGCCAAGGCGGTGCTTGAGGTAAGAAAGCAGAACCTTGCCGTTATTTTCCACCAACTCAAAGAACAGGAGAAGATAACGAAAGAGGAGGCCAAGCAACTGAACAATGGCGAGAAGCAGAAGAAGGATCTCACGGAACAACTACAGAAGATTGGAGAATCCTTCGGAGACGCGGCAGCGGTCATCAAGGCGTCGTTTGAGATGCTGGAAGACTGGGGCATCAACGCCGAAATCCCCGACGAAATGACGGAGATAGTGGGCGGCTTCGAAAAGATTGTTTCTTCCCTGCAACAGATAGCCTCTGGCAAGAAAATCACCGGCACGGTATCGCTCATCGGCGGTATCGGCAAGTCCCTCGGCGGCATCTTCGGATGGGGCACGAAGGACAAGAAGCTGGAGAAGAAGATTGCCAAACACCAAAGGGCCATCGAAAGGCTCTCGGAGGCTTATGAAAAGCTAAAAGAGAGCATGGATGACGCGTGGAGCATGGAGGACTTGAAAAACTACAACGACGAGATGGTGAAGAACATCGAGTTGCAGAACGCCAACCTTCGCTCCATGATTGCTGCGGAAAAGGATAAGAAAAAAACCGATAGCGACAAAATCCACGAGTACGAAAAGCAGCTTGAAGAGAACATGAAGGTGCTCAAGGAGATGAAGGAAAGCCTCATCGAGCAACTGGGTGGATTCGGAAGCGAGGCAAACTACAAGGCGGCGGCGCAAGCCTTCGCAGACACATGGTTTGACGCTTACAAAGAAGGCAGCAATGCACTCGACGCACTCAACGAGAAGTTTGAAGAGTACATTCAGAACCTTATCAAGAAGCAGCTCATGCTCCGGGTGGCACAGAAATACTTGAAGCCATTGCTTGAGATGGTTGACAAGTCGCTGGAAGAAGGTAGCGACGGTGGCATGAATCTCACGGACCAGGAACTTGCCGCAATCAACAAGCTTGGCGATTCGACAATGAAGCAGTTGGAAGAAGCATTCAAGAACGTGACGGATTCGATCGGTTTTGTTAGTAAGGCGAAAGACAACCTTTCTGGCCTCCAGCAGGGCATACAAGCCGTCACAGAGACTACGGCAAAATCGCTTGAGGGATTGCTGGGAAGTATGAGATACTACCTCGCAACACAACAGGCCGACGTGAGAATCATCCGTGATACCCTCCTCGAAAGGCTCGGGACGATTGCTCAGCAGCAGGCTGGCGGTTCGTCAAACATCATGGTGGATCTCCTGCAACAGCAAGTGGAGTATATGAAGAGGCTATCGTCAAACTTTGAAAGCGTCATGAAGGCGGGACACTCCAAAGGAGGATATGGCCTGCGGGTATTCCTCAACTAACGGACGATAAGCCATACAAAGAATGCGGGCAGTACGGGTCTCACGACTGGTACTGCCCTATTTTTATTGATATGAAAGCATAAAAGTACAAAACAATCTATTTCCGATTATTCCATCGAGAAGACGGAATATGAGTTTTCGTGTATTTGATTGCGCCACGACAATGGTTCGTTATTCCAACATGGCTATCATCGCCATAGACGTACACCTCGCAAACGCCAAAGACAGAAAGATGAATCTCAGAGCCACCACACACATACACACGGCCATAGGACGAAGGAGGCACGACAATATTAAGGCACTTGCATCCCGCAACAAGCGTTATGGTGGAATAAAGATAATACATTCCCTCCAGGCCAACGAGCATCTCGCTGGAATAGCCATGTGGCCCGCTATCCCGCTTGTATTTGCCGTTGATGTAGTCAGCAAAGTGTCTATTGAAGAAATCCACGCCCAATCCCCAACCGAAAGCGATAGAATCGGCAATGAAATCCACACCGTTAGAATCAAGGGCCAAATCCATCAACTGGCGCTTGTCGGTACATTCGTCCCACTTCTTCTTGTACTGGTCACAAAGACCAAGGGACATGGCAACACGCTTGAAAGACAACAAATCATTTACCATAGATCTCACGCAGTTTTGATAAGACATGTTCGTAAGCGGCAGAATAGGCGGAATCACTCCTGCGGACATGGCGGCTCTTGCGGATGCTGCGCATGATGCTCTCGCGAACCATACCCGCACGCTGGGAAATGACGGAATAAGAGAAGCCGTACTTGTTGTGGAAGATGTCAAAGACGAAGCCACGGGCCACGGAACGGCAAACGGGTATGTTGCCCGTGCCAGCGTACAAATCTTCAACAGAGACGGCAGCACGGCCCGTTGAGGCCAAAGCCTCAGAGACACCCTCGCAGACCAACACCTCCACATTCATCATGATGTAATTATCCCTTTTTCTCATCGTCAAATATCCGTTCATAACCATAGTCGCTAACAATAAAACCTACATGGCCGACGGCCTTCTTGTCAGAAGGAGAAATGACACCGGCCTGTATCATACGCTCACGCATTTCAGCGGTAATAGTGGGAGTAAGGCGCTTGCCACGGCCATACGACTTCTTGTTCACATGAAGCACCTGCTTGGGAGTGGCGCGACCGTTAGGGTCATACTCTATCCCGTTCTGAATAAACGGAATGAAGATGCCCTCGCGCACATTGCCCTGAGCGTCGGCCATGCGCACAATGCGATAGTCCCTATACAAAGAAAAGTATATGGAAACATAATACCGATCACGCCACTCCTTCGCGTCCCCCGTGTCAGCCATTGTCCTCTTCTGCTAACATTTTCTGCACGTCCTCGGCAAAGGAGGCCCTGGCACCATCCTCAAAGTCCTTGCGGAGATCATCAGCACTCTCCTCCTTTACCTCGGCAGACATGGCCGCATCAAGTTCCTTCGTCTTCTCAATGAGCCATTCCATACGGCGGTTGGCATACTCAGAAGCCTTGTCAACATCGGTGAAGGCCGTCAAAGGATAGAGCATGTTGGTGACGGTCATGAAAGACAACGATTCTACAAGCTCACCATAGGTAGTACCCGTCTCGGGATATTCCTCGTCCTCCCGGCCAACAGAGCTTTTCTTCAACTCAACAAGGTTGCAAAGCCAGGAATACAAAGAGGTACTACGGCTTTGGGCCGCAGTCTGGTCATAACACCAAGCCTTGCAGCGAACCTCAAATCCCATAGAATTGCGGAAGATTGCGCCATCCTTAAGAATAAGGACAACAAACGATTCAAAATCGGCGGCATCCACCAATTTGTCCTCGTCAACGCAATCAAGAACAGAGAGGATATGCGGCGGCCAACGCTCTTCGTTCTTTTCTTTTTCTGTTTTTTCCATAATCTATTTTATAAGTTAAGTGGTAATCATACTACAACGAAAGACGACGGCCATACTCGGCTATCAGCAAGGCGTCACAGGTGGCAAGCGTGATCTTACGGCCAAGGGACGGAAACAACTGCTGGGCCTTGCCCTTCAAACGATTCTTCCATTCCGTCTTGCCATACTTGCCACTACTGCCAAGCTGAAAGGACTTCTCCCACTTGTTAGGGGTCACGTCGTTCGTGGGAATACCAAGGGCCAACAACGCCATCTGCAAGTGGCCATATCCCTTGCCGAAATTGAACATGGCACTACCGCCTTGGCCTGGCATGCCTCCTACCCTCTCCAAAACGCAGAAACTATCATCCTTGTGCCTGGAAAGGAAGTCCAGCAGGTCCATGGGGGTTGCGGGCATCTTTGCTACCTCAACAACAGAACCATCGGCGGACAAAACGGCAATTCCACCATGGACGCCAGGGTCAATACCTATGTACTTTTTCATATACACTATATTTTATCAGATTCAAATTCTGAGCAGGATTCACCCTCTTCGTCGCTGGTTTCATCTGACTTTTCTATAAACAAACTGCAAGCCTCTTCATAAGGCCCAACCTCTGTGTATAAATCCTGCATGATACAATACGGGAATCCGTCATCATGTAAAAACTCGCAGTGCTTACAAATCCTTCGTTCAATCTCAATGATAGTCAAAACAGCATAGTTGGCAAGGTCGTAGAGACTATCCAACATACTCTCGCCACCAACCTTGTGCTCACGGTCAGACAAAGTGTTAGCACGACGCAACTTCTCCTGCATGTGAATGTAACTATACGGAAAGTCCATCTCAGCATACAATTTGCGGAAACTATTGCCATAGTCCGCATTCTTTGCGGCAAAGAGGTCTAACATCTTTTTCGTGACCTCACGAAAATGTTCCGTGTCGCTATCACAACCGGAAGAACTGACACCAAAGGCTTTTTTGGTGAAAGTCGCTAAATTGTCTGAAACAGAATTTTTATCCATATTATTCAGTCTTTTTTCTACTTTTTGCAACCTTAGAAGAAGAACGCTTCGTGCTATTCTTCGTCTTTGAACCCTTGGGACGGCCACGGGGTCTGCGGGGGGCATTCGCACGCTCGGCAGCTGCCTCCCTACGAGCCCTCATAGACTTGTCGCGCTCAAGAATCTTTTTCTGAGAAGCACTCGCACTATCGGCAATGTCAATAGTCTCAACGTCCTCTACCTCGCCATACTCGTTGATGCACTGGTTGCCATTGAGCAATTTGTCATAGCCTAAATTCTTGCGGGTAAACTTGCGCTTGGAAAGAAGACGCTGCTCATGACGGTATTCCTCAGAAATACGACGAATCTCATCAAGGTCTAAAGTTGGAGCATCAAACTCACCAGCAACACTAACAACGCCCGGATTCATAGCGGCAGCATCACGGGCCTCCATCTCCCTATGCAACTCGTCGGCAACAGACAACTCAGAATCGTCACAAGACGCCTCTATGGACTGAGCTGCACGGTTGGCCGCTACCTCGTCCTCATGGGCACGGACAAAAGCATCAATCTCATCCCTGGAGACACAAGAGCTCTTCATGCGGGACAACTCGCGCTGAAACTCCATCTCCTGCAAGTCCTCACGACGCGTACCGTCAAGGTCACTACCCTCAAACTGAGCATTGCTGCGAAGGTCACTATCACAACTCAACAACTGACGACGAATACCCTCATCAATAAGGGCCATATCCACCTCTGCATCGGACATCTCTGCAACAGAAGAAGAATCTCCCGTATATTCAGCTAACTCGCGAGACAACAAACGACGCTTCTCAGCATAGCCAACATGAGGAAAGAAACGAGCCTCATCCAAGTACATGTAAGGATGGATGCTGATAACAGTATCAACAATGCCTAAGCCACTACCGCAATCCTTCACAATGCGCAACAAACCGTCACCACCACGATGATAGATACAGTAGCACTCCTCCAACGTGCTCTTGCGGACAAGAACAACCGCCATGAACCAAAATGGATCACGACCATCTACATACAAACGAGGCAAACCATGAGACTGCAATGACGCATACTCCAATGCACGGTTCAAAGATTGTACCTTCAAACTTATCATCACAACACCTCCTTTCCACCATGAAGCAACCAAGAGGAAATCGTCTTGTCACCCAAAGGAAACGTCTTGCCAAAGACATTCTCAAACTTCACAGAACATTGCAAATAGGGAATGCCATCAATCACGTCCTTACTCGGCTCAACAGCATCCTTTACATAAAACAAGGCCAAACGCTGACGATAATCATCACGCCATAACAACAAAGCACCCTCCAAAAAATCAAAGAAACGATGCCAGTTGCTCTCAGCGGACAAAATAACCGAAGACAACGTAGCATCCTCGGGGAAAGACAAAGAAGGATCATAGCCGAAACTATAAACCGCCAATGTGGACGATATGGGAGAATTAACAGGCTTCGAAGACACAAAGACACGAGAAGACGTGCCGTCAGAATAGTCCTCAACGTAAACGCCAGACTGCTGACCACGACTGTTCATGCCAGATAAGGACTTGTAACGGAGAAAACCAAAATCGTCCTCCAAACTGCGCTCTGAACCATCAGGAACATAAATGCCCTGACTGTCACGAATGTAACGACGGATGAAAAATTTGCCTCCCATAAAACCAATTCTTTATACTTTTACAGCCGCAAAAGTAAAAAACATTTCCGACATGACCAAAAGAAATATAAACAAATGTCCAAAAACAAAGATTTTTACAACAAAACGCACAAACACAACAAAACAAGGATTCATGCCAAAATCACTACCTTTCAACCCGTGTAAACCTTTTTCATCCACGCATTTTACACACAAAAATACGCATACAAAAGCATATTTTCCGAAATTCATACTGACACACACAACAACACACAAAAATAACTTCGACAAAAACAACAAAAACCATAGACAACCGCATTCATGAATAACACCAAATCATAAAACGACAATTTGTATCCGTTAACACTCTTGGTGAAAAAAAATAAAAAAATTTCGGAAAAGAGCGGACTAACGAGCGAGAGAGAGAAAACGGGGGGGGTGGGTATGGCTTTTGCCTGGGAGGCCGCAAACAGGGGATGCCCTGGAGGCTTTAAGGAAGGTTCGAAAGCACAAAAATCCTATTATTTGCGAACAAAACATACCATTTTCCGCAAATACGGGCCAAAAATAGCCGAAAACGGCCGAAAATAGCTGCCTTCATGTTTACCAGTGGAAGGAGTGGCCGCCGTGAGATCCAACCACCTGGAAGCGGGATGAAGGCGGGCAGCGTGACGGCCTGAGAGGAAAATACAGAAAGTTTTTGCGTTAACGTTTGTTGGTTACGAATTGTTTCAAAACCTTAAAACACATTTTGCCCCTTTTCTTTCTTATAGTTTCACGCATGAAACATTAGATACTACAAAATTGCACATTTTGCCGTTTTTGTGCAAAATTTGGTATATAGAGGCGTTTTGTATCTTTATTCTTATGCTTTTGTAAAGTTTGGCGAAAACATTCCCGTTTTTTAAAAGAAAATCACTGGAATATTTGGAGGAACTGGAAAATAGTCGTACCTTTGTAGGCGTAATAAGGGAGGTAAAACTTTCGTTACAAGTCAGGCGCTTTTTGTGCCTGGTCGTTCTTTGAATAGGTGTAAAATAAAAATCCCGCTTCCGGTTGCAGCCAGTCGCGGGACGGTTAAGCTACTTAAAGCCGTTAACCTAAAAGAGGTTCGGCAAAGGTAGCAATTTTCTAAAACTCGTGCAATTTTTTTTGCATGTTTTTTTAGAAAAGATTTTCCCCCTGTTTAAAAGATTCGTTCTTTGACTTATTGATACAAAAAGATTCAGCAAAGCACGTTTAAGGTTTTGCGGTCCTGGTGGCCTGAATGAGGCCGCGGGATCGCTTAGAGTTTTAGGCGTGGATTTAGATCTTTGAGGCAGAGAAAGGGACGAGGTTTTTTTTGCTAAAACTTCGAAGTAGTTAAGACAGCTGCTTACAGTTTTAAATTCACGCTTAAAATTTCATCCAAAAGAAAAGAACCAAAAGAAAAGTTTATATATATATTATTCTTAAGTTAAGTATATTATATTATATAATTATATTATTATATATACTATATACGCGTGTGCGCGCCCGCGCGCGCGTGGAAAGACGAAGTTATAAATTTGCTTACAATTTTTTGTGGCTTTTTCCGTGCTTTTTTCCTTCAAGGTTCAAGGCCTGTTTTCTGGTTCAAGTCCGGATGTTGGAACAAGTAATAACACAATTAAATTTTTATCGATATGGAAAATATGAATACATGGCGCTTGTCTTTGTATATTGACAATAGCCGCGAAATCTATTCTATTACTGAATCCCTTTCTAATTCTTTGGCAAAGAAAATCAAGAAGGGCGTTAAACTTAGTGCTGAAACTTTGGCAAACTGCAGCACGATGAAGCGTATTGTTTCGATGGCTGCAAAGATGGTCAAAGAATACGACGGCGCAACTGTCAGCACGAAGGAGCGCAAAGAAGCAGCATTAAAGCACGCGGAATATATTATAGATTGCGCGGAGTATAAAGCTAACGAGAAGTAAATAACAAAAGATATGAAAAAAATTAACTGGTTCAATTTGAAGGCGGGAAAAGAAATTAGGGTGCAAACTCTGATACAGGCGGGTTTTAATTTAGAGGCGAATTTTTTTAGCCTCAGCAGTTCAAAAACTGGTATTTTGTGCGAGTGCATGAAAGCCGATGGGTACAAATACGATTCCCCCCTGGGGCGTTCTCGCTTGCGCTCTTACTGGTATAGCTTGCAGCGCGTTTATTCTAAAATGAATAACAACTAACACGCCTTTAGCCCCTTCCACCTGGTAGGGGCAAAGGTTTTTACCAACAATCAAATATAACACGATATGAAAAAGCATTTAAAAGATATAACGGTGTCACTATTGATAGCATTTATCCTGGTATCAATCGTTTTGCAATTAGTCGGCCTTATTATAGGTGATTTCCTAACCTGTGGTATTGGCCTTATATTCTTTGGCTTTGCGCCTGGTTTTGCAATTCCTATTTTGTTTAAGTGGGTGTAATATGAACATGACGGGGTTTATTTTAACGGCGCTTGCCTTCTATGTTATTGGGATAGCAGTTGGCCGTAATTGGGACGAGTTTACAAAGGAGTAATTGCTAACCAGCCGCCGGGGGTTAAACTGGTGGCACAAATAGCCCTATTTAGGGCTCCAGGCGCGACGGATAGGCCGTTAACGGGTGATCGTTCCACCCCGCGCCACAATAACCAATAAAGCAAAAGAAAATGGAAACTACAATTATTTATGAGGTGCCAGGGCTCAAAGTGTCCGCCAAAATGCGAAAAGCTATTGCGAAGTTAGAACGAAAGTTCGGGAAACTCAATAAACGTTTTTTTGTCGAGCGTAACGAGGGGGTACGTGTCGGCCGTGGCTTTTATGATGGTTGCAAGCTAACATGTAGTATTATTCAGAGCCTGGAGTTTGTCGTCGCACATGATGGCACGATAAGTTAACCAGATGGTCGCCGGCCTTCCTGATTAGGTGGCTATCTAAATACTTTAGATTTATGAAATATCAAACTTTGCAAAATAGCTGTTGCGCCGTCTTTAAAATGCTCGGGGGCTGCTGGCTCCTATCTGGTGGCGTGGTGGGCCGTGATGCTTTCAGGAACGCCGAAAGCGGCGCGGTGCTTTATGTTTTCAGTAACGAATACATAAAGGGGTACGGGAGTGAGAAGTACGGGAAAATACTTTGCCCGTCGTGTTAGCATGAACGTTTAAAAATTTTGTGATATGAAAGAATTAAATAAACTTGCCTTGATCCTTCGTGCTTTAGGGATTGAGGCAAATGTAATTAGCGAGCGAATAACCTATAAGGGTGCATTTGATAGTAATAATATCTTTTGCGCGTGTACCAAAGGTATGGTGCATTTTGATATATGGCACGATGATAGTTTCGAGATACATTTTACATTCAAAAATACGTTGGTATATGATACCCTGTATTTAGATAGCTTATTACAGGTAGTTAGCGAAGTAACGAGTACGATTGCTAAATTTGAGTGGTAATAATTGATTGTGCGCCTTTATCTTTTCCTATTGGTGTACTTTACCAAGTGGGAAAAGATAGGGCTATAGAGAGTAAATAAACGGCTAAATTTATAAAGATATGGTTTACCAGCAAGTAACAAATAACAAATGGTTTTCATTTTGGGTAAATTGGTACAATAAACACGGATGGAAAACCGAAAGCAAAAACGAAAATAGAGCAGTTGTTAGTAAGAATTTTAAAGGTATTAAAAGATACACTACATTATACATACACTAATTATAGATAGAAAGATATGAATATTGCTTAAAAGTTACTATTGCCGTGTGTGGTTAACGTCCACCTCCTGGCCCGTGACCAGGCACGGCACAAATTTAGCATGAACTTTAAAAACAAAGAATATGAAAAAATACATTATTACAGTGTCTTCGGAATTGAAGGCTTTAAAGATAAACAAAATGATTGAGAATAGGTCGCAATGGGATATAGAACCAATTTTTGATGGTTATCCATTGCACGCAGGAATCAATTATACGAGCGAGCCGATGGTGTATGAATGCGCAAACGAGTATGCAAAGAATCATAAGGGCGTCAGGGTTGAGATGATGCCATACGGCAAAAAGTTCGTACTGTCGCGCGAGTTTAGCAAGTTTCGTTTTGTGGACGGGTTTAGCGTATTTTTGGAAGAAGAAAGCGAGTATTACACCCTTACTTTGTACTATCAAAATACGGAAATTGTTAGTATCACCTTCGATGACGGATTAAAGGATCCGGGCAAAAAGTATATGGTTTATGTTAACCAACCATATTATGGAAACGGGAAAAGTACTTTTGTTGTACGTCAAAAAGAAACGGATAAACAATACATTTTCCTTGAAACCGGCTCCGCAAAGGTGGCCTTTAATATGGTTAACAGAATAGTTTCAGGTATGCGTTATCCAAAAGCAAAGAAGATTTGGTAACTAAAAGATATAAGACGTAATTATGAACGAGAAGGATAAAAATTTTGCCATATTAGGCAAGCTATATGAGTTTGCGGATGAGATTTGGGAAAATGTGGAGGATAAACGGGCCGGAGTTTTCACGGCCTCAGAGATAGCGCGATCCATCAAATCATGTAAGGATGTAATCGTATGTTTTGGGGATTTAGGCGACGAGCAAATAACGGTCGAGGTGGATTCTTTTAGTTGCTCTATCCCGAAAAGCCGTATCTTTGAGTATATCCGCATATTTGAACGTTTGGCCGGTGTCAGTGACAAGAAGGCGAAGACGTTTGTGTACGAGGAGGAGAAGGGGGACGTATTAGGCAGCTGCAAGTTTGAATTTACGAAGCACTTTGCCGATCTGGTGCATTTTATAGCAAAAGACGAATTGCGGCAAACAATGCTAAACGTTGCCCTAAACGTCGATTTGTCGTGCCTGGTTGCATCAGATGGCCGCGTACTGAAAGCCTATCCCGTGCGTATTATCGAAACGTCAGGGGATATGAGCGACTTTCAGATACAAGGAGCAATGTTTTCAAAACTTTGCAAAAGATTGGGCGCCAGGAAAACGTATATTGCGGAGTGTACAAACTACGGCGGTTTTGGCTGCATAGAAAACTGCGTGTTTAGCTGTGGCGGCCTATCTATTACGACGAAATATAGTGGGCGCTATCCTAACGTTAAAGGCGTCATAAGGGACGTTAGGGAGGCCGGGCGGATGATCCTTTGCCCTGATGCCTGGAAGGACGCAACCAAGTTCTTTAAAAGCTCAAAGGGCCAAACGGTCAAAATAACTGCAAATGTGGGTGATGACTTCGCCGTGTTGTCTAACGAGGATGGCAGCGAGTGTGTTATTAAGACGTTGCAGAATCCCGCCCAAAATGTGGAAAGCACACATAAAGCGGATTCTTTGCGCCTGTTTGGAAATGTGTGCGAAATATTCTTTAATGGCCAAAATTGTCCCCTCACCTTCATTAGTGGTGATGCCTCGATGGGATTAGTCATGCCATGTTGTAGCGATCAGTATTACGAGTTAGGCGAAAGCGAGCGGCACAATCCAATAGAGCTTGCAAAAGCGGCCCGTATCGACAAGAAAGCGGCAAAGGTAATAAGTATTCGGCCCGCAAAGGAAAAGGCCCGCAAAACGCCTCCTACGGTATCAGACGGGAAAGAACAGGTAAGCGCGGCCCGCGGGAAAAGATTCAGCTTCGAAGCCGTCGGCGTGAATGTTGGCGATGTGCTGTCGTTTATTGATGGCACGGAAGTGGTGGCCGTCGCTGGCAATAAGGTGGAGTTTTGCGGCGAAGTATTTACTTTGTCCGGATTCTGCAAGGAGTTCATGCCCGACGACAAACGGACAAAAAGCAACTCGTACCGCGGTTGTAACTTCTTCTTCCTGGATGGCGTGTGCCTCGGCAAACTATTCCGTGACGTTATGGAGGCGGCGCCAGAAGACGCACCCACTATCGACGAGGGGGAAGATGCTACCTTTGAGCCTCAACGGGCGGACGGGATCCAGGAAACGGGCCATATTAGCCATGAGGCGAATAACTTTGAGGATAAAGAATGCGAAGAAAAGCCGAATAAGGGCCAAACGGGCCGCTCTGACGGCAAAATAACCCTTCACTCTACAGTTGTCCCACTTATTGCGAGAAAACGCAATACAGGCCGCTTTTGGCCGTTATTTGGACGTATGGGGGAGATGGAGGCCACCGCGGCCCGTCGTGTGCGTGCAAAGGTATTGCGCCGTCGTGCTCCCACATTTGTGGCTGGCAGGGTCAGGCCACCACCATATTACGCGCATAACGAGGGGCGGATGAATAGTTTTAGGTTTTACAACAATTTTAAAATATCAAAAGAATGAGAAAGAAGACGATTGAGATGATGGTGCACCAGCGTGACCGGATTTGCCAAATGTGCTATGATGGCAGATACGACCACCTTCCGAAGGAGGAGCGCGAAGCGAAAGTGAGTGCTATCCTCCAGCGTGCGGGCGACTTGGTAAACAAATATAGCAACCTTCTGTTTGATAACCTGGCGATCAACCTTGGTGATGCCAGCCATGAGGCAATTACCTTTGTCGTGTGCAACTATCACGCCAGTAGGGAGGAGTACATGAAGCGCAATGGCTGCCGCCAGGAGTATGTGGCCGTGCTGGTAGTCCGCCACCATCCGAAGAAGGTCTTACAATGTGGCCGTATGCGCCATAGTGAGGCAATAGCCTGGGGCGCGGGTGCTTCTACCATGGCGAGCACGCAATACACAAAAGCGTCCATCGTGATCTACATTAAAGACGGATCACTCGGGTTTAGCTTTGTGGCCGACTTCGAGCATCAGATTGGGGACTGGGCGCCCAAATATGTCACAAGCGCCCAAATGGAAAGTATTATCAAGGCCACCACCAAGTCTGAGGAAAAATCCACAAAGAAATAAACGATTCCTGGAGATATGAGTAAGTATGAGTTTGATTTTGTCCTGAAAGGGCAATCCATTAAAATTGCCGAAATAATGGCAGCTCTTGATGAACTATTGGACGCCGAAGGCGTGACCTGTTTCGAGCAGGATGCCATAAAGCACATCCGCAACCTGTTATGGGTGGCGAATGGCTATATCGGCCTGTTGCACCGAGAGTGAATTATTTTTCCCAAATGTGGCAATATGTGTTGCTAAACCACGTTATATTTATTATAGGAGGTTATGAAAGTAATTATCTACAGTCGTGTTTCGACCGACAAACAAACGTTTGCTCAGCAGGAGCGGACGGTCAACGAATGGTTGTCTTGCCACGGCCTGACCGCCACCGACGAAGTGAGCGAGGCGGGCGTCAGCGGTAAGGTGTCGTACAAGTCGCGAAACCTTGGCCGCGTCGTCCTCCCCATGCTTGAACGTGGCGACATTCTTATCGTGTCTGAGGTGAGCCGTATTGGCCGTTCTATGTGCGATATTAACAAGTTCGTGAATGACGAGCTCAAACCAAGGGGCGTGCGCCTGGTGATCGTGCAAATGGGCCTTGATATAGATTGTGCCAACTTGAAGGCCATCGACGAGATGTTGCTGTTCTCCTTTTCCTTTGCGGCTCAGCTCGAAAGGGAATTGATTCAGGAGCGCACACAGTCGGCCATCGAGGTCTTGAAGCGGAAGCTAAAGGATGACGGCCAGTTTGTGTCGAAGAAAGGCCGGGTGTGTCACGCCCTTGGGCGCCCGAAGGAGACTGACACCACGGTGGCCACTACAGAATCGGCCATCAATCGGAAGGAGGAGGCCCGCCAAAAGCCCTACAATAAGGCCATCTGGCAGGTGTTGAAGGCATGTACGGAGAATTTCTCGGTCCTGGGATCTGACCGGTTTGACAAAGGGGTAGAGATACTCAACGGTATGGGCGTGAAGTCGGCCACGGGCAAGGAGTTTTCCCGTGCCAGGCTTCGTAGTGCTTACTATAACCTTCGGTCAGTATTCACGGACTATCGGCCCATCAGGAAGGATAGCGCCGTCTATCGCAATATGATAGAGCAGGGCGAGGATTCGCGTACTGGTTGGCGTGAATATAGGCAAGAAAATGGGATTTAGAATCAATAAATATCACTCGGAAATATAAAGCAATATGGCAAAAGTAGTTCCTATAAACAAGAAAGAGAGGAAACTTTGGAAAAAATGGGAAAGACAAGGTTTCTCAGAACGGCAACGGAGGAGTTTCTTGAACCAAGAGAGACGGTTTCAACGAAAGATGGAAGAACGCAAAGCTCGCCTGCCGGAGCTTTATAAACAGGGAAAGGCGAGTGCAGAAGAGCTTCTGCTATATTACGAGGAGACAGACCCAAAGACGCAAAGGGCGAACGACATATTTGTTGCGTGCATTCTTGCCATACCCGTCCTCCTCATTGTCCTGGTGGTCTTCTTCTTTGTCAGTCAGCCCATGATATTGATGTGTATCTGCTGGGCAATAGGCATGTTGCTGGCAATGGCCTTCGGACGATGAATCCCCCACACATATTGCAGAATCAATCAATCTAACCATATAAGTTAAGTCAGTATATATGAAGAAGTTTGGAGTTTATTACAAGACGAATGTAGAGAGTTTCATGATTGCAGAGTTTGATACCCTGGCCGAGGCCAAGGAGTATTGCACGAATGAGACCAAGGGCTGCATCCCGGTGTCTGAGGATGATACCCGCGTTGACAATCACAATATCAGCTTTTATTACGAGGTCTATGATGGTGACCCCCTGGTCAGGGACGAGGACGGGGATGTGACCGGGCTAAAGGATCCCGTCTATGAGACGGACACATTCTATAGCGAAGACTAACTATTGATAATTCATTCATTAAATAACAACCAATCAAAAAACAAAATTATGAAGAAAATTTTACCTGTGCTGGCTATAATGCTGGCGGTAGTGGCGCTTTCTTCCTGCAATCCGATGGAACGCAAAGCAAAGAGACAACTGCACGACACGATGAAAGAATTGGCAAAGAATCCAGAGACTTTCAAAATATCAAACGCGAAAATTGTATTCTCGAATGACTCAATGTGTACTATATCTTTTATCGGAATTGGCCAGAACGCTTTTGGAGGTTACAGCTCTTCAAAGATGGAGTACACCCTGGTCAAGGAAGAATATGAAGGCAAAACCAACTACACCGAGACCATTTTGGACATGGAAGACAGCAAGGAAAAAATGCGCTCTATCAAGGAGGCTATCGAAGATATAGATGGTGGATATTTGTATGGTTCTACAAAAGAAATATATAACCATAGTATCAAGACGGGCAAAACCAAGGAAGAAGCAAAGGCTGACTGCCTATATTATCAGGCGATATTGAATAATCTCGCTTATGGAAGAAAAGTAGAAAGCGACGATTAAATACACTTCCCCACTTGCTTTTGCAGGTGGGGATTTTTAATCGTCGAGTATCATCATCCCGAAGGAATCCCGAGACCATCCCGAAGGATGAAAAACGTGAAAGTTTCATTTCCCAAACTTTCTTTCATCTTTCAGAAGCGGCCATACCTTCTTATTGGCGTCAATAAAATGGTCACCCCTATGGTGTGTTAAAGTTTTGTTAAATCTAACCAGGGAAGAGTAATGTTTGGGGGATTGTTCGTAACTTTGTTGCGTCTAATAAATCTTAGCGGTATGATTGCCGCATCTTCTGCAAAGGAGGTGCGTTTATTGTACCAGCATCTTTCGAATATAAAGTAATTTATATAGAGATTACTGCGCCGTGTCGATGGATAGGAAACTTCCATCGGGGTTTGCTAAGAGCCTTAGACAACACGTAGCGCAGTTTTTTCGTGTCTAAAACTTAGCGATATGAATACAAACGTTATTCGGATCAAATAATATTGTTGTGTTTTTAACAATCTGTATTTCTTATGCAAACAACTGTTTTAC
>OGIV01000288.1_pt1 | contig 40726 bp, 30 predicted proteins | sample 1571861 | NCBI WGS metagenome assembly OGIV01 (sample SAMEA2582099, study PRJEB24529) | metagenome | biome: Human gut stool | place: China | collected 2011 | reverse complement strand
TCATCCCCTTACGCTTCAGCTCATCTTCATACCAATCAATAGGACAATAATTAATAAGATGCTTCGTCATTTCTCACCCTTCTTTGCTACATACTGCACGCTCTTAACGTAAACCTTGCTTCACCTGTGCTACCGGCAAATAGCTTGGAATCCTTGCTTCATAAAAAATCTGCGCAAGCTTTATGCTTACGCAGATAGTATACTATGAAATTTGTAACGGCGTAAGCCGTGAAACTATTTGACGCTTACTGAACATCGACAAAAAGAAAGAGCAGGAGCGGGAAAAGAAATCTGTCCGCTGACAAAGAAAGCCACGGCTGTTATTCCAAGATGGAGTAGCAGTCGTGGCTCTTTTTTATTTATTCGAGTTCATACAGAGAGTCAAGGAACTGAGAGAAGCTATTACATACAGGGAGAATTTCTTTATTCTGTGTCCAAAGGACTATTCGTCTTCCCTGTTCGCAGTAGTAATTGCCTGCTGAATCTACTGCAAAAGGAATAAGTGTTCCGTTGTAAGTATTCACAAAGTATTCAATTACTTTGAAAATATTTTCCGGATCACTATCATTGTAAGACAGCAACAGCTTAACATCATTTTCTTCGCCATTTTTCAGTTCTATCGTATTAGGTCTTGGTCTTGCACCATTGTTGGACAGAATACAGTTTACTAAATCATCAGAAAGAGTAAAACCATATTTTTCTTCCAGCTGCTTAATTACGATTGGGTTATTAAGCGGTTTTGGTCTGCTCCATTTCTGTAATGCCATTATTCCACCTCCTTGTTCGATGCAGAATTTTGTGTCGCATCGGGTTCTGTTGTGGTTGAAGTTTCGTGGTTAGAATAGCTACCACCCCAAAGAGCTTTTCCTCCGGTATGGGCAGCACCACCTTGGGTTCTATCGTGATCTTCAACTTTCACTAGCTGCATTTTACCAGTTTCTTCATTATGGTGCCAAACATATCCGCTTGGAGTATCACCATCTTCAATTTCCTCAAGTTGTTCCTTGGTGAAAGATGCTCGTAATTCAGGATTATTTGCAATATTTTCTTTTAGCTGCTTATTGCATTCTCTGAATTGTCGTGCGTTGGATGCTTTTTCAAGATCTTCCGGAAGTTGAACATCACATACGCTTTCAAAAACCGGGAAAACGCCCTGTACTTTGATTCCATGAATATCGACTGTCTTTCGCTCATAGGTAATTCCGTTTTCACCGGTTTTACCTTCCATGTCTTCACGGTCGGTTTTGTAGTGAATTACGCCATCTTCATCAATAGTACATTTTGAAATTTGCTTGTCAGTCCATCCAAGAGTTTCTTGAAGCATAGTTTTTTCATCTTCCGTGAGTTCTCTAGTGGGTTTGACATCGCTCTGTGACACTTCCGAAGAACTGTTGTTTTGCTGTGCATCAGTGCTATCAGCCTTCTGTGTACGATCTGGACTTTCTGGAAGATTAACAACCGTACCGTCATCCAAAGTTACAGTCCTTGCATCGTGTTCGGAAAAAGGATTCTCAACCGGTGCTTCGGTTTGCTTTTCGGGAACTTCTTGTGGATTAAAAATATGTTCCATTTTGGATTTCAAATCATCCAGCGTCGGGATTTCAAACTTATTTCTATGATCTGAAGTCTCAAATTCGATTGGTTTCACATCAGCAGAGTGAAAGGTTTCTTGGAAATTTCCAAACATTAGATCAATTCCTCCTTTCTATCTGCGTCAATTAGGTTATCCAGCAATAGTTTACTCGAAGGGCTCTCGGTTAACTGCGCATGATGATAGGTAACTAAGTAAAGAATAATCTTGGCGTATTCATCAGGCAATGGTGTGAGAGAAGGTTCTAAGTGTTCGCTGATAAATCGTTTTTGCTGTTCGTAGTCAAGCTGCTGTCCACGGATGGCAGAAAAAGCAGAGTGTGCAGCAAATAACTCATAAGTTATTGATGCAGCGCTATCCAGTTTCTTGGAATAAGGAGTATTGGCATATTCAAAAAGTATACACTTAGCGGAAGTAGGCATAGTAGCTTTGGCAATATCCTTGTTGCTTATACCGTCTGTAAGTCTATGAATCTCTTTGGCAATCAGTCGGCTGATAATAGTCCCTTTTATATCAACACTTTCTTTGGAATAAGGTGCATGATAAGTAAAAGGAGAGAGGTCTTCAGGCACATATTTTCTTACTTTGCATAATACAGCTTCTAACCAGTCGTTTTGATAAATTGCAGCGACACCCTTAGATAGCTTTGCAATTTCAGTGATTTGTTCATCGTTGAGACTTGCAGCACGACCGACTAATTCACGGTCGGAATATTCAGGAAGTCTCATAATGATCTTTGTATTGGTGTTACGAATTACAGCTATATCGAGAAGTCCAGGAGACTGGTCTGCAATGATAAATCCCTCACCGTAAGTTCGCATTTCTGCAATGGCGTTTGTCAGCATTTCGACAGACTTACCCAACAGATTAGAACCTTCAGAACTTTGCTCGGTAGATGTTCTTTTCAATAGATTGTGCGCTTCTTCTAAAACCGTAACATGGTTTAACTTGGCATTCATTTCCGTGCAAGTCGCAATACGGTGTTCTTGGAGTTTCATAACCAAAAGTCCCATAATAAGTGACTTGGTTTCAGAAGAACCAACACGGCTCAAATCCACGATAACGTTTTTGTCAAACAAATCTTCTGCGGAGATTTCATCCGATGTAAAAACAAGCCCATTGATGCCATTGGTGAGCGAGCGAAGTCTGGTTGACAAAGCACCTTTGTAGTCACCTTTGTTATCACTTGAATACTGGGACATTTCCATGACAACATCTATCTGCTGAAGGACATCAATAAAGTTCGGGAACAAGTTGTCAGCATATTTGTTTTTCGATTTTCTCAAGTCCCAACCTGCTTTTACATAAGCACGCTCGATAGCATCTTTTAGGATTGCAGGCATGGCTGCATACATTGGCCAGCATACGTTGAAGATTTCAACCAAGCGGTCAAGATGCTCATAAATATGAATTTCCTTTGGAAAGCTAAATGGATTTATGCGAAGCAACTCATTCAGCATAGGATTAGTTCCATATACAGAAACATTTTTATCTTTCCCAAAGATATTGCGGTATTCACCTTTGGCAGGCTCAACAACAAGAAATTTCACATTTTTCTTGGACAGCTGCGAAAGAATCTGGTAAACCGTATTACTTTTACCAGAACCAGTCGAACCGGTAATAAAAGTGTGCATAGAAAGACTTTGAAGATCAAGTTTAACGGGTGTTTCTGTAATTCTGCCAAAGTGATTCACTTCACCAAGAGTAATACAATCCATCTTGTCCTCAGAAGCATTTTCACTGAGAACTTCTTGTGCAAAAAGGGCGTGTTCGATAACAGGAAGTCCCTTTACGGATTTTCGAGGAAGTCCAAACTGAATTGCAAGCTCATTTGTACTTGTCAAAGCAGTAGCATCCACAAGTGTTTCACGGATCGTAGAGCTATCATGGAACTTGTAGCTAAACACAGGGTGGATGAAATTACATACATACTTAGAAATTTCTTCAACCTGTTCTTCATCAGTCCAAGTGTTGACAGCGGCAAGTTCCAGTCCGGTTTGATTTCCCGAAACCAGAGACCTATACATACTTGCGGCAGTTTCTGTTTCAGCAGCACTTTCTCCAAGGAAGTAAGCAGCAAAGTCCCACATACCGATGCTTTCGCATTCATCAAGGCGTTCAAGTTGCTTTTCAAGACGCTGAAGGGTGTTGATTAGAGACTTGTTTTGCACATTCAGCGTGACTGCCTGTGAATTGCCGAATGTTTCTGCAAGAGCCTTAGTATGTGCAGTATTTGTTGAAATGCTATGTCCTTGATTTTCACTATATTGCGTTCCAATTCCAATAGCTTTTGTATCAGTTTGACTTCTATTTTCTCCGATTGTATTACCGATGGCTTTGGATGAATTGATTCCATAAGTAAGGTTTCGTGAAATGGAATCAGAAACAGAGTCTGTGTGAGAGGTTCCGTGTGTTTTACCACGAGAAACACTTGAGGTAACACCGGCAATGACACCAGTACCGGCAGAAACGCCACCAATATTTACACCGGCGTTTTTACTTTTGCCAACATAAGTACCTACGGTAGTAGTGGTTGCGGTAGATTCATTTGTTCCGTCCGAGGAACTGTCAGTATGGCTTGTACCCAACCCAATAGACGAGTTTTTACCTTCAGCATCGGTAATAGTCTGGGCTGAGTTTGTGCCTTTTTGTAACGCTTTTGATTGCGTTTCCGTCAGGTTTACACCTGCGGTAGAGCCAGTAGAGTCTGTTTCTGTATTTCCGGAAGTATCAATCTCAGTAATGCCCGAAGATTGGTTCAAGGTGTAGTTGTACTGCATATTGGCAAAAGGAGACATAAGTGTATAGATTCGCTCATATTCTTTTCTTGTTTCAACCAAATCCTGATGTTCAAGATTATTGGCGATGCAAATTGCAGTAAATGTTTTTCCTTGCATACTGTAAATGAACTTCTCTAAACCCTGAATAAAGTCTTTATTATCCAAGGAATCTTTATCTTGTTTATAATCAGCAATGCAAGTAACGGAAGAAACACAGGCTACGTTTGCTCTTTTGAGATCTGCCACCAGGTTTTCTCTCAAATATTCTGCGGTATCGCTTCCGGGGAACAGACCAAGTAAGCTCTGCTCAAGTAATTGCTTCATCGTTCCGGTCGAGCTATTACCTCTGGAACGGACGCCCAAGTAGAAATTATTGGTAGCCCCATCGCTTTGTATCATCAGCACTAATGTACATGGCTTATTGGAAAGCGCATTAAATACAGTTGCGAGCTTATGAACAGAAAATTCATCATCCTGATATACAAGCTCGGTAATACGGAAAAACTGAATGAATTTAGCATCATCATTGAGTTCTTGCAACACCGTATCATCAAATTTTACGACAGCACAATTCTGCAACGCAGGTACATAGTTCTTCATTACTTCGTTATCAACGATAGAAAGGCAATTTTGAAGATTTTGTTGAAGTGCAATAAAATTCAACTCATTTGGCGAATCATCGTACATAGTGGCAACATGAGGGGCATTAGATGCCTGCTGTATCGCTGCTGGTAATTCTGATTTTCTTGTTGTCACCTATGTCACCTCTCTTTCTTTAGAATAAACGAAATACATACCTGTACTGTAATGCAGTGTACTTACGGGTTGGGCGGTGAATCCTTCTCGACGAACCAAGCGATACCCAGAAAAACCGGTCAATTTTCGTTTGTTGTTAAGATAGGATACACCTGAAAAAAGAGCGTATAGATCATAACGTACTCCATTAACAAGCTCAGTATGACCGGATTTTAACATATGCTCCATTCGGCTAAGTTCTAATATGCGTGGATCGCCAGGAGGTACTCGACGGTAAGTGACATTTTCTTCAACTACATTAGAGTTTCCTTCGTTGTAAAACTTATATCTGCTAAGTGTTTCGTGTGTCGTGGTTAATTTGAATACAAATTTACCGTCAGAAAAAATCTGATGAGACGAAACTCCACGATGTAATAAAGGTTTATCTTCGGTACGGTGTGTGGAGGCAGATTTTTTAAGTCGAGTGTCCACATATTCTTGCGGTGTATGAACAGGGTATTTGTGGGATTGCGTTATTTCAGTACCAGGATCAATACGACTGCCGCTACTGCGAACACCGCAACCGCAATCCCAATCGCTTTTTTTGACGAATCACCAGTAGGAGCTGTTTGCGTTGTTGTCTGATGGATTCTTCTTTGCTGTTCAATTCTTTTTGCTTCAGCCTGTCGTGCAGCTTCGGTTCTGCGATTTTCTTCTTCAAGTTTGCGTTTCGCTTCTTCCAGATCACGCTTTTCCTGCTCGGCACGGCTGATAGAAGGGACTGCGTTGGTAGTAGAAGCTGGTTCAACTTTAATCTCAATTTTTGGAACAGGAGAGGATGTAATAGAAGGGGTAGCAACCGCTGCATCACGTTCTTTCAAGATACGGGTGATTTTTTCGGCAAGAAAGACCTGCGCAACCTCCTTCATGTGCATCATACGACGATCAGAGAAGTTCTTAACCAAGTCCATTTTGAGACTTGTCCAGTACGCTTCGTCCCAACGGCTCTTATCCTGACGGAATGGGGTCAGTTCAATATGAGCTTCCAGCAAACCAGGGATTGATTTGCAATAATTGTATTCTTCTTCATAACGAACAAAGGTGGGGTCAACATCAAGGGCATCCACAAAGATATACTTCAATTCTTTGAGATCACGAGCATCGGCATAATTCTTAATTCTTATATCCATGATTTCCTCACTTTCTGTTACATATCTAAGATAGAGTTGATTTCACTCATTTTCTGTTCAATCCAAGCAAGAAGTTTCTTGTTGCTCTCCAAAACAGCTTCTTTTTCGTCCTGATCGGTAGCACATTTTTCGAGTTCTTCATACTTGGAAGCAATCAGAGCATCCAGTTCAGCGAAAATACGAGAAAACTGTCCCTTCATGCGGTCAACCTGCTCGCCAGCAAAACCAAGAGCGCTTTCAGTTCCTTCGTCCAAATTACGACGCATCTTAGCAATGAGAGCCTGTTGAATGAGTGCAGTAGAAACACTGAATTTTTCAATGGTTTCTTTCTTTTCCTCAAAAACATCTCGCATGATGGTTTTGTATTCCAGAACAGTTTTATAAACGTCCTCATCCTTATAATCATCAACAGTTTCAAATACATCTTCCTCGATGTATTTAGGAGTGAAGATTTTCCACCAACGTTTAGCAGGGTTGGAAACTTTTCTGCTACCAACCTTTTCACGATGAGAACCAACCTTAACCTTTTTTGTTCCGATTTTTTCTTCGTGAGAACCGACCACGATTTCTTCTGCTTCTTGACCAACCTTCTCATAATAAGTTCTTTCTTCGTAGGAGGTCTCACCAATATCATCTACTGTTTCAGTTGCAAAATCATCGGTTGTCCATTCTTCTGCGTTTTCACGCATAGTTTTCAATGCACCTTTAATCAGATCGACAGTTTGGAAGTCAAGTTGCTCATCAGAAGTAGATTCGTCGAACTTAGATACTTTATCCTGATATTCCATTAGCAGACGCTCGCCGGTGCTTACAATTTCGCTGTTGATAACACTTTCGAGTTCGGAAGTGAGTTCTGCCATAGCATCTGAACTGAAAGTGCTAAACTGATTAACAAGGCGTTTTGCTTCTTCACGGCTGGTGATTGTTTCACCATAAGGTCTGAAAATTTTGCTGGATTTTGTTGTTGCATTTTGCTTGAGTTGTTCAGCCTTATCTTCAATCTTTGGCATCGGATCGAGAGAAGCGATTTTTTGTTTGAAGGCTTCAGCTTCTTTACCATCGGCAATTTTTTTGCGAACTGCGGCAGCTCGTTCTGCACAAGCCTTTGCTGCGGCAGCATCAGTTGCAACTCGTGTCTTAGCTTTGGTAAGTACTTCGCTGCTTTCAAGAACTTCCTGGAAAGATTCAACAAGGTCTTTGACTTTTTTTGTCTTAGCGTATTTCTTTACATAAGCAGTAATGGCGGCTTCAATAGAGTAGATACCAGAGTAAATCAATGCCTGCTCCTTGGTATCATTGTTTGCGACCGCCTGACTCAAACGGAAATTGAGTTCCTGTTGAGCACTCGGAGACAGGGTGGAATATTCTTCAAGATGCATGGATTCGTAGTAAACGAACTTGTCAATCATAGGAAGGGTGTCTCTGGCAGTCAGAGGAAGCATACGTTCCTGCGCCCTGGTCAAGTTATCAATGTCAATACCCTCAAAATAAGTTCTGATATTCAGTGCAGTAAACGCAGAGCAAGGGAAGATCTGTGGATCTTCGATACCGTAAGTAGCCAAGTATCTTTTTGCAGAAAGTACAGCTTTACCGATGTCTTCTTCTTCAGGATTGAACTGATCCATTTTGTTAATAACGAAAAGGAAACGGTCACGAACCTGTTTGCCACCTTTCTTAATCTGATCGGCAACATAGTGGAGAAGGGCTGCATCGTCATTTGTGCTTAGCTGCGTACCATTCAGCACATAAAGAATCAAATTGTTGGAGTCACTATTGATTGCACGGTATGTGGTATTCTTATGTGCTTGGTTCTGTGCGTTATTAGGACCAGGAGTGTCAACAAGCATAAGAGCGGTGCTTTTGGAATCAAGGAACGGAATATCACCCTCAGCGGAAATACGATGCACATTTTCATCGTCATTTAATTCACCCATGATTTCCAATGTGAGTTCAGGCACTTCTTGAATCATGCTGTTATCACCATCATACACAACAGCAGAGAAATGCGGATTGTCAACATCCAGAATCTCCGTAATGGTAGCGGTACACGCTTCATTTTTAGACGGCATCAACTTGTTTTCAAGCAATGCGTTAATCAACGTAGATTTACCGGAACTCATGGTAGCAATAACATTCACCGGGAAAATAGAGTTATTTGTACACTCAAAAGCTCTAAGTAGCTTAGGATCACGGAAATCATCAATCGGTCCATCTTGCAGTTCTTGAAAGATGGCAACGATTCTTTCGTTGATGTCATCGTCGCTTTTACCGGCAATGTACTTTAGGTCAGAAATTTTAACAAGACCTTCTCGTTCTGCTTGTTCAAAAGCATCTTCAAAGTCATCCCAATCCAATGCCATGCCGCAAAATTCAAGAGCGAAATCTACGGTATTCAATTCCTCACGAAGCATTGTCGGGAATTTGCCGATCCATTCCTGGAGGCGCTTGCCTTTGGTCACTTTGTATAGAATGCTGTCTGTTGAGATGTCTCGCCCGTTTACCTTTAATGTAGTTTCGAGACGATATGGATTGTACTTAACATATACTTGAGCCATATTTTTTACCTCCGTCATGTATATTGGCTATTATTTTCTCAAAATAAGCGAAACCGCAGTTCGCAAATAGTGCATCAGTTTCATTGTCGGTAGAAATAGGAGAGCATTTAAGCTGCTTCTCGTAATACTCGGATAAAGATTGTTGTTCAAACTTATCCATATAATTTTCCATTTCTCGTCTCTCAAGCCTACTTAGTTCTTCCTGCTTGTTCTTTTTTACTAAGTATGCAGCACGAGAGGATACCGGGCAGATGATAGGATTCTTAAATCCTTTTGAAATTAAGAATTTTCGCTGACCTTCAATAGAGTCAAGGAAACTGTCATCCTCCGAAATTAGCTGATCGACTTTGTTCATAATGAAAATAATTTTTGCACGCCCCAGACGCTCCTTGACAATTTCAAGGTGATGTTCTTCGTCTGTGGTTCCAAGCTGTGTTGCATTTAGTACATACATCATCAGCTTATAGCGTCTTGACTTGATAATCTGTTGACTGATTTCTGTATGCTCAATATTTTCGCTGGAGTTTACTCCGGGCGAATCAAAAAGAATAATACGTTTTCCTGCTAATTCGCTATTGAAATATGTTCCCACAGTTATTTTTGAAGATTTGTTATCAACATTATCACTCAGCAGATCTTCTCGTGACGCATCCAATGAAAGGTCGTGATCATATTCGCTTGTTACGCCATCTTCCATAGGTTTAGAGACGATAGTATGAATTTTACTGGTGCAAGCCATGTTTTGCATAAGGGTAATATTTTTGCCCACCAAGGAATTTATTAAGGTGGATTTCCCGGCGCTCATGGTTGCCGTAATCAAAATATTATAAGGTTTTGTATTTACAAAGCAGATATTTCTTTTGACGAGATTCAAATACTTCTTGAAACCTCGAATGTGCTTGCTTCTAAAAACTTCTTCCCAAGCAGTTTTTCCACCCATTGCAGCTTCAAATTCTGTTAACAGGAACTTGGCGTGGTCTTCTGGTAGAGAAAAATCTGTCACGATTTTATTGACAATTACCTTGGTTTTATCAGAGTTCATCACTTTCGGATGGAAGCCGAGCATGATAGTAAGATCATAGGGTAATAAATAACAAAATCGAGAATCAAAAGAATACGCTATGGCACCTTTGGGGATTTCTTGACTGTTACATAACGCATCTTTGTAAAAGTCAATTTGTGCTTTGGTGTACTTCCTCTTATCCCATCTTACGAGATGAATTAACCTTTTGAGATACATGAAGTATTGGGTTCGTATATCAGCGGATTCATTTAAGATTGGATTAAAGGTAATAATTTGTGTACTTGCAAAAACGTCTTGTTGTTTCACAATTTATACCTTGTCCTTCCTTGCGACAGTAGATGCTCCAAAAACGGGAGTAATCCTACTGGCAGTTATTTTATAAATGTTTTTGCCAATTCGGTTAGCGTGACCGAGCGAATTTCAATCACACGATCATCTTCGCACTGTGCAAAAACCATGTGTCCGTTATCGGTCAAATATTGAATTGAAGCTATACACTATAATTGGCACTCATGCGCAAAATCTCTTGTCTCATTTCTTCGACAAAATCTTCTGGCGCAGTCACCTTTATTCGGCGACCTTGACTTAGCAGCCACATTTTAATTCCATCCCCATACACATCTGCTTCGAGAGTATAGGTTCTCCCTTTGCGTTCAATAATTTTTGCTGTTGGAAGTTTGTCAAGAACCGCTTGGATAGCAGAACCCGTAAATTCAAACTGAATTGTTCTTAGTTTTCCAGGCCACATAAACAAACTTCTTTGTCTCAAAAGTCCTTCGTCAAAATCAGGAGCTTCAGCTTGAGTAAATTTCTTTCTGTGTTCGGTTATGTACTTGATTCTGTCAACACGGAAATAAAGGGGTTTGTCCGGATCACCTTCGGTGTTAAACGCAATCAGATAGAAGAAATTGTCTGTAAACATCACAGAAGCAGGACGAATGCGATTGGTTTTCCATGCACGATCTGCACGATAGTATTCGATGGTAATCTCTCTTTTTTCTGTGATGCATTTTGCAAGTTTCCAGAGTGTTTCTTGGACACTAATACAATCGTGTTTGATTTCTGTGTAGTGATATAATTCCTTGCGAATCAAATCATTTAACATTGGACGGTCTTGCACAGTAGTGAACCTTTTGAGTTTATTTGCCAAGGTCAACAGTTCTTCCTTGGAGAATGCTCTTGCACCAATCATTACTTCGAGCAGAGCAAAGATTTCTTGATTAGTAAGAAACTCGTCCATATGTAACCGATAGCATTTGTCTTGACTTGAATAATTTAATTCCGTGTTGCCTACCAAGTGCCTGTGATCTGCAAGGAAAGATTTCAAATCGTTAATATCTCGGCCGATGCTTTTAGTCGAAACACCGTATTCTTTTGCGAGCCTTTGAACGGATAGATCTTCTCCTCTAAGACTGCGGAAGAAGATTTCTAACAATCTATCATGCTTTGTGCTTTCCATAAAAACCTCCATTCCCGGTTTGCTGGATTCCCCTGTTTTTGAAATCATTATATAAAAAGTTGTGGACAGATGTATGTCTCAGCGAACCATAACAGAGGATCATTTTTCTGGTTCTTCTTGTTCTATAACAGCATCGTCGGGTACAAAATCCATCATATCCCCGGCATTACAATTCATAACCTCGGCAATCTTCAGAAGTGCAGAAAGATTCACCTCCTGATTTCGCCTTAGTTTTGTAAATGTGGCAGAGGATAATCCAGTCCGCTTGCGAAGTTCGGCTTTTCCGATTTCTCGTTCCACACACAAATACCACAGTTTCTTATAGCTAACTTTCAAAATGTGCTCTCCTTTCTCCCTAGTCAATTTTAACCGTGCGGTTTAAGAGTACCACCGTTTCATTGCTTCGCCGTCCCCAATCATGCGTCGCTCAGCTCCTAGTGAGCAGGGTGACGCACTCCACATGGCTCGTCATCGGGAACATATCCACCGGCTGCGCTACAATCGCCTTATACCCATGCTGCTCCATAAACGCCAAATCACGCGCCAAGGACGCAGGATTGCAGGACACATAAACAACGCGCTCAGGCTGCACCTCGGCAATTGCCGCCAGCACCCTCTGCTCGCAACCCGCACGCGGAGGATCCACTACCACAACGTCCGGACGCACACCGCCGGCCAGCAGCTTCGGCAGCTCTACCGCAGCATCACCGCAGATAAATTCCGCATTAGCGCATTTATTTTCCTCAGCGTTTTTCTTGGCGTTTTCAATCGCAGGCGCCACAATTTCGATACCATAAACCTGTTTGGCGTGACGCGCAAGATACAGAGAAATCGTACCTGTACCGCAGTAAACGTCCACTACGGTTTCCTTGCTGCTCAGCGCCGCAAACTCCAACGCCTTATTATACAGCTTTTCTGCCTGCTCGCTGTTTACCTGGAAGAAGGCCTGTGCGGAAATATGAAAGCTAAGGCTGCCCAAGCTATCCTTAATCGATTCCGGTCCGTACAGCACGCGTGTCTTACTGCCCATGACCACGTTCGTCTGTTTTTTGTTGATATTCTGCACCACGCTCACAAGTCCCGGAACATGACGCTTCAGCCATTCGATGAGCACGCCGCGATGCGGAATGTCATAGCCGGAGGTAATGATAACCGCCATCACCTCGCCGCTGTGCACGCCCACGCGTCCCATAATATGGCGCACGAGTCCCTTGCCTGTCTTTTCGTCATAAGCGCTGATGTTATAATGCTGCATCCAGGTGCGTACCGTTTTCATAATCGCATTGTTCGCTTCCTTGGAAATCATGCAGGCATCCGTATCTACAACGCTGTGTGTTGCCGTTGCATAACAGCCTATATGCAGCACGCCTTCGGCGTCCGCTGCCGCCGGGAACTGCATCTTGTTGCGGTAGCTCCACGGCTCCGCCGCCCCCAACACCGGCAATGCTTCTAAATTAAGATGTCCGATTCTGGTGAGCGCATCCTGCACCTGCTGACGCTTGCACTCCAGCTGTCCCTTGTAGCTCAAATGCTGCAGCTGACAGCCGCCGCATTCCTTATACACCGGACACGCAGGCTCCACACGCTCGGCAGATGCTTTGACAATCTCCTCCAGCGCACCTACAGCGTAGCTTTTCTTCACCAGCGTAATAGTTACGCGTACCTCTTCCTCAGGCAGCGCACCTTTGACAAAGACCGTAAAGCCCTCGTACTTGCCAACGCCCTCGCCGCTGCTGCCAAGACCATTGACAGTTAACGTAATATTATCCCCCTGTTTTACAGGAATTATCTGCTTCATATATTTCCACCTGACCTTTTCGATTTTATTGTATATATATCTAATTATATCACAAAAATAGCCTACAAAGAAACAGCAGCACGCTAAGATAATGCTTTACATCAATTCCGCAGCCTACATAACGCCAAAATATCACTTTGCATCTTTCCTGTAATTGTGAGAAGTGTGCAACATTTTCTGTAAAGCTATATACTTTGCATATAACATAAGCTATAATTAAGTTAGGGACATTGAGTTTCCGGGTCTATAAAGGTTTTATTTTGCGAAAGGAGCGATGCACAATGACAGTAAAATTTTTGAAATGCAGTATTTGCGGTAATATCGTCGGCCTGATTCAGGACGGCGGTGGCGAGCTTGTCTGCTGCGGCAAGCCCATGCAGGAGCTTGTTGCCAACACCGAAGACGCAGCGCAGGAAAAGCATGTGCCGGTTATTACTGTTGATGGCAGCACGGTTCGTGTAGCTGTAGGCAGCGTGGAGCATCCCATGATTGAAAAGCACTACATCCAATGGATTTATCTGCAGACAACTCATGGCGGTCAGCGCTATATCTTAAAGCCCGGTGACAAGCCGGAGGCTGTTTTCGCTCTTGCCGAAGGTGCAGCTCCGCTCGCCGCTTATGCTTATTGCAATCTGCACGGATTGTGGACGGCAAAGCTGTAACATCTGTCGCCTTACATTCATAAAACACTTCTTTTCTCAGTGTCGGAGTCCCGACCGATAACGGTCAGGGGCTCCGATACTTTTTTATTACTCAAAAAGCTAAAAAATAAAACCGGCCTCCGACAGCTACATGTAATAGCATATCCGAGACCGGTTAAACTACAAAAACAATCACGCGAGGCTTATGGTCTTAAGCCCCAAAGGCTGTTAAAAAGCACAGCGAGAGAATTATTTTTCTACCCACAGGCCTTTTTCGTCTTTTTTGTAGCCGGCAAATTCGATTGCCAACGCAGCCATAACCTTGGTTGCGTCCTTAATCTGTACGTTCAGCTCTTCTGCGCGGATGAAATCATCGTGGCACATTTCGCTGGGGTTTTTGCTGGTGAGCAAAACGTATTCGTTCTGCATTTCTACAAGTGCTTTTGCTTCTGCATTAAATTGTTCCATTAGACTAATCTCCTTAGTTTTTATTATTGTACGATAACGCTCAGGTCACCTACAGCATGGGTAATATCCTTAACTGCTGCCAAGAGTGCCAGACGGTTGTTCTTCACGCGAACGTCCTCGTCCATAACCATAACGTCTTCGAAAAATTTGTTGATCGGGTCAACCAGCTTAACTGCTTCAGCCATAACTGCAGCATAGTCATACTTGGTTGCTGCAACCAGCACTTCCTTGCTGGCTGTCATAGCAGCATTGTGCAGAGCGCCTTCAGCTTCAACTGCAAAGAGCTGCGGGTTGATAGCGGATTCTTCTTCAATCTTCTTGCACAGGTTAGCAACACGGGTTGCAGCCTGAATCAGTGCCGGAGCCTCTGCGGAAGCAACAAAGCTGTTCAGAGCCTTAGCACGTGCAACAAGGTCGGTAAAGTCGTCATTCATCTGGTCAGCCAGAACTGCGTCAACTACGTCATAACGGATGCCCTGATCCATCAGCATATTGCGCAGGCGCTGTTTCATGAACTCAGCAATCTGCGGTACGAGCTTTTTGGTGTCCTCTGCCGGAATGTTCAGCAGGTACAGAGCACCGGCGATAACCTTGTACAGGGATACATGGTAGTTGCCGTCCAGCAAAATGTTGATGATGCCCAGAGCCTGACGGCGCAATGCATACGGATCTTGAGAGCCGGTCGGAGCCAGACCGCGGCTGAAGGTAGCGCAGATGTTGTCCAGCTTGTCGGCAATACCGGTCAGACGGCCGATATCAGTAGTCGGCAGCTCGTCACCGGCAAAGCGCGGCAGATAATGCTCGTAAATGCCCAGTGCAACCTCAGGAGCTTCACCGTCGAGCTTAGCATATTCGCGGCCCATAACGCCTTGCAGCTCGGTGAATTCGATAACCATACCGGTTACCAGGTCACATTTGCACAGCAGAGCGGTGCGCTCCAGCTTTTCTTTATCAACCTTGGCATTAATAGCCATAGCCAGCATATCAACAGCCTGTACCAGACGTTTGCTCTTATCGTTCATATTGCCCAGGCCTTCCTGGAAGGAAACGGTTTTGAGTTTTTCCAGACGGTCAGCCAAAGTTTGTTTTCTATCCTCGTTGAAGAAGAATTCAGCGTCGCTCAGACGCGCACGCAGTACGCGCTCGTTACCGTGAGCAACAATTTCCAGATGCTCCTTGCCGCCGTTGCGGACGGTGATGAACTTGTTCAGCAGGGAGCCGTCCTCTGCCAGTACCGGGAAGTAACGCTGATGCTCGCGCATAGGGGTGATGATGCATTCCTTCGGCAGAGCAAGGAATTTTTCTTCGAATTTGCCGCACAGAGCAGTCGGCCATTCTACCAGATAGTTTACTTCCTCCAGCAGGTCCTCGTTGATTTCTGCATGACCGCCTTCGGCAATTGCCAGATCGGTAACCTGTTGACGAATCAGCTCACGGCGAGCGTCCTGGTCAACCATTACATAGTTGTCATACATAACCTTTTCATAGGAATCAGCATCAGGGATTTCTACAGCGCCGATGGTGCCAATAGCAGCGGAAGCTACTGCGTTCTTAGCCTTGCTCTTTACGGTGTCGAACAGAGCCTTGGCAGCATCGCCGATGGACTCATGAGCTTTTGCATTATCCAGAGCGGAAGGACGCAGGAAGCGGTGACCGCGGCTGAATTTGCCGGATTTTACGCCGGTAATTTCAACAGGGATAACTTCATCGCCGAACAGTGCAACCAGCCAACGAATCGGACGGACGAATTTGAATTCATGATCTGCCCAACGCATGTTTTTCGGGAAGTTCAGGCTGGTGAGGATATCAGTCAGCAGGCCCGGCAGCAAATCCTTAACCGGTTGGCCTGCCAGATGCTTAACAGCATATACATAATCATCGCGGACAACGAGCTCTTTTACGTCAACGCCTTGGCCGCGAGCAAAGCCGATAGCTGCTTTGGAGGGAGCGCCGCTTACGAAAGCGATTTTTGCGGAAGGACCTTTAGCCTCAACAGTGCTATCCTCCTGAGCCTCGGCAACACCGCTGGCAATGAAGGTCATGCGACGGGGAGTGCCATAGGTTTTAACTGCTTCGAAGGGAATGCGCAGCTCAGTCATTTTCTTTTCTGCCAAATCCTTTAATTGTGCCAGAATGGCAGGCATAAATTTCGCAGGAATCTCTTCTGTACCGATTTCAAAAAGTAATTTTTCCATTATTTATTCTCCCCTTTCTTGAGCAGCGGGAAGCCCATTTCTTCACGTTGTGCTACATAAGCCTTTGCACACAGGCGGGCCATCGCACGTACACGGCCGATGTAGGCAGTACGTTCACTTACGCTGATTGCTCCGCGGGAATCCAGCAGATTGAATGCATGGGAGCATTTCAGAACGTAGTCATAAGCAGGACGGATATAACCAAGCTCAATAACGCGCTTAGCTTCTGCTTCATATTTGTCGAACAGGTCAAACAGCAGCGCGGTGTCTGCTACCTGGAAGTTGTAGAAGGATTGCTCTACCTCGTTGGTGTGGAAAACGTCACCGTAGGTGATGTCGCCAACCCATTGGATATCGAATACGTTTTCTACGCCCTGGATATACATAGCCAGACGCTCCAGGCCGTACGTGATTTCAACGGTTACAGGCTTAACGTCAATGCTGCCTACCTGTTGGAAGTAGGTGAACTGGGTGATTTCCATACCATCCAGCCAAACCTCCCAGCCAAGGCCCCAAGCGCCCAGAGTCGGAGATTCCCAGTTATCCTCTACAAAGCGGATATCATGCTCCTCCTGATGAATGCCGAGCTCAGCCAGGCTCTGCAGATAAAGCTCCTGAATGTTTTCCGGAGAGGGCTTTACGATAACCTGGAACTGATGATGCTGGAACAGACGGTTCGGGTTATCACCATAACGGCCGTCTGCCGGACGACGGGAAGGCTCTACATAAGCCACACGCCAGGGCTCAGGTCCGAGTACGCGTAAAAAGGTAGACGGGTTCATTGTGCCTGCACCTTTTTCGATGTCATAGGGCTGTGCCATAATGCATTTTTGGCCTGCCCAGAATTTTTGCAGCTTCAAAATAATTGTCTGAAAATCCATGTTTTACCTCCTATATTTGTTACAAAGACGGCAATGGCAGCAGCTTTGTCCGAAAAACAAAAAGCACCCGCGTCCCCGTAACTTAAATGTTACAGGGACGGAGTGCATACAGCTCAAACTCCGCGGTTCCACCCTGCTTGACTGCAATAACTGCAGCCCGCCTCAATCAATATACTATTACAGCTCCAAAGCGCCTTCATCCGCCTTTGCCGCCTTACACTGTCACGGCTCGCTGAGTTTGCAGATTACTACTCTTCTTCTTAGCTTAACTGTTAGTATATAAAATGTAGCGCTATTTGTCAAGTGCGGCAAATAATTTTGTAAATACCACTCACAAAAATGTATCAGCTTTCACCATAACAAAATGCCCCCGCACATACGCGCAGGGGCATTTTTGCTTCAAGTTGTCAGGTTAACGTAAATTTGTCGGCAATTATTTCTTTTCGATGAGCTTCAGCGGAGCAGAAATCTTAGCTTCTACCTTTTCGCCTTTAGCAGCCTTAACAGCTACTTCCAGACCTTGCTGGCCCATAACCTCCGGCTGTTGAGCGATAGTAGCGCTCATAGCGCCGCTTTCTACAGCCTTTACGCCGTCAGCGGTACCGTCAAAACCAACGATGAAGATTTGCTTGCCGGCACTCTTGGCAGCTTCGATTGCACCCAAAGCCATTTCATCATTCTGAGCGAAAATAGCTTTGATGTCCGGGTTAGCCTGCAGCATGTTTTCTGCTACAGTCAGGCCCTTGCTGCGGTCAAATTCAGCAGTCTGTTTAGCAACAACGGTCAGCTTGCTGTCAGCCAGCTTATGGAAGCCTTCGCCGCGTTCACGGGAAGCGCTGGCACCGGGGATACCCTCCAGCTCAGCAACCTTAACCTTTTCGCCCAGCTTTTTGATAATGTAATCAGCAGCCATTTCGCCGCCCTTTACGTTATCGGAAGCAACCAGGCATGCTACATCACCCTGGTTAGCACTGCGGTCGAGGCAGATAACAGGGATGTTAGCCTTGTTGGCAGCCTTTACGGATGTAGAAATTGCATCAGAGTCAACAGGGTTAACCAGCAGAACGCTGATGTTTTGCTGCAGCAGGTCAGCAATATCATTAGCCTGCTTTGCAGGATCGTTCTGAGCGTCAACAACCTTTACAGTTACGCCCAGCTCCTTAGCCTTAGCTTCTACGCCTTTAGCCAGGGAAACGAAGAACGGATTGTTTTGAGTGGATACGGAGAAGCCAACGGTGATTTTCTTGTCGTTGCCCTTTGCTGCATCCTTCTTGTCGCTGCCGCCGCAGCCGACAATCATCATAGCCATTGCTACAATGCAGGTTAATACCAATAAAATTTTTTTCATGTGAGAAAATACCTCCCGGAATTAGAAATTACTATGCGGACAAAAACTTGAATTAAGCAGGCTGCGGCTGAAAAGCACTGGATGGTGCTTTACGTCCGCATCACGCTTAGTTTTTCTTTCTGTCCATCAGCACAGCCAGCAAAATTACAATACCTTTGACAACTTGTTGGTAAAAGCTGGATACGTTTAAGATATTCAGACCATTGTTCAGAGTGCCGATAATCAGCGCACCGATAATGGTACCGAAGATGCGGCCCTTACCGCCGGAAAGACTGGTGCCGCCCAATACTACAGCTGCGATAGCATCCAGCTCATAGCCGGTACCGGCAGTAGGCTGAGCACTGTTCAGACGGCTGGTAAGAATAGCGCCTGCCATACCGCAAAGGAAACCAGTTACGGTATAAGCAAATATTTTAATGCGGTTGATTTTGATACCTGCAATGAAGGAAACCTTCTCATTACCGCCGACAGCATAGGTTTTGCGTCCCAGCGGAGTTTTGTGCAGGATGAACCACAAAATGAAAAACATAATCAGCATCATAATGGCAGGAACCGGCAGACCGGCAACATACCCCTGGCCGAATTCAAGGAAGCGGTCATCCTCGGACAGGCTGCTAATAGGGTTGCCGTTGGTATATACCAAAGTCAGACCACGGAAAATGGTCATAGTAGCCAAGGTTGCGATAAAGGGCGCCACCTTGCCGTAGGTAATTACCAGGCCGTTGACACTGCCCAGTGCTGCACCGATGAGGCAGGCCAGCACGATACCGAATACAGGATCCATGCCGCCCTTGATAAAGCTGCCCATGAGTGCGCTGGAAAGCGCCAAAATACTGCCGACAGACAAATCAATGCCGCCGGTTAAGATAACAAAGGTCATGCCAAAGGAAATTAAGGCATTGATAGAAACCTGACGCAGCAGGTTTTTCAGGTTGCTGGGGTCGATAAAGCTGCTGTTAAGGCAGGAAATGACCACAAACAACACAATGAGTCCGATTATGGAACCGGATTTTTTTAAGATTGCTTTTACATCCATTATTTTTATTGCCCTCCCGTTGCAAGTGTCATGATTTTTTCCTGATCTGCTTCATCGTGCAGCAGCTCGCCGGCAATGCGGCCTTCGTGGACAACAACGATGCGGTCGCTCATGCCCAATACCTCCGGCAGCTCCGAAGAAACCATAATAATTGAAACGCCACTTGCAGTAAGCTCGTTCATCAGCTCATATATATCGCGTTTTGCACCTACGTCGATACCACGGGTAGGCTCATCCATAATAATGACCTCCGGGTGCATGCCAACCCATTTGGCAATAACCACCTTCTGCTGGTTACCGCCGGACAACGCACCGGCCTCAAGGTCCAGGCTGCTGGTCTTTACGCCCAGTTTTTTTGCCATTTTATCGGCAAAATTATTAAGAACATTAAAATTGATGACACCGCTTTTGGCAAAGCTGTCAACACTCGGCAGAGCAATGTTGCGCAAAATGGAGAAGTCCAGAATCAGGCCCTCTGTTTTGCGGTTTTCGGTTACGAAGCCCAATCCTGCCTTAATAGCATCCTCAGGCTTGGTAATCTTCAAAGGCTCGCCCTTGAAAACCAGCTCGCCGCCTGCATGAGGATCAACGCCGAAAACGGCGCGCATGATTTCGGTACGGCCGCTGCCCATAAGGCCGGCAAAACCCAAAATCTCGCCCTTGCGCAGATTAAAGTTAATATCATGGAAAACTCCCGGCTGTTCAAAGTGCTTAACCTCCAGCAGCACCTCGCCCGGCTTATTGCGGCGATCGGGATAAAATTCCGTAATGGAGCGGCCAACCATATCGCGGACAATCTGCTCCATGCTGTATTCCTTAACAGGCTTGGTTGCAACGGATACGCCGTCACGCATAACTGTAATCGTGTCGCAGTTCTGCGTAACCTCTTCCATACGGTGCGAAATATACACCATTGCTACACCGCGTTTTTTCAGGGAGCGCATAACCTCAAAGAGCTTTTCTGTTTCTCTTTCGGTCAGCGCCGCCGTAGGCTCGTCCATAATAACAACCTTGGCATCCAGCAGAAGGTTACGAACGATTTCCGTCATCTGCTGCTGTCCTACCGAACATTCGCCAGCTTCCATATCCAGTGGCAGCTCAATTTCAATTTCACGGCATTTCTGCTCTGCCATAGCACGCATAGCCTTAAAATCCAGGATACCCATGCCGTTGGTTACGCTGTGCATCAAAAACAGGTTTTCCAGAATGCTCAGGTTCGGCCAGATATTCAGCTCCTGATGGATGAAGGCGATGCCGTAAGCTTCTGCCTCCAGAGGATTTTTGAAGCTGATTTCCTTGCCGTCGACAAAAATCTGTCCCTTATCCTGCTTGTGAATGCCCGTCAGGATATTCATCAGTGTTGATTTGCCGGCACCGTTTTCACCCATCAGAGCGTGTACCTCACCGCTTTTAAGCTTCAGGTCAACACCCTTTAGCACCTCATTAGAACCAAAGGCCTTATGGATATTTCTTAATTCAATCTCCATACTTTTCCTTATTCCTACCTTACGCTAATTTTTAAAAGAAAACATTGCTGTGCAGAATCACATTGGCAAAAGGAGTAATTTCGCCGGTGCGGATAATGCATTTTGCATGCTTGGTTGCCTCCTTGAAGGCTTCGTGGTCTGCATCGATAATCCACTGCTCTTCAGTGAAGAGCTGCTTCATAGCGCCGTAGACAGCAGGATTTCTGCCTTCCATTTCCGCTGCAATTTCTACCTTTTCGATAACCATATTCTTGGCTACTTCCTCAACAACCTCCAGGAAGGAGGGAGTTCCCGGCTTCAGAGCCAGGTCGATTTTCTGCACGCCTGCAGGCACAGGCAGACCGCAGTCACCGATAACGATAGTGTCGGTGTGGCCCAAATCAGCCAGCACCTTCGCAATAGAGCTGTTTAACATTCCACCCTTTTGCATTATTTAAGCATCTCCTCTACTTCATGTAAATAAGGCATACCGCCCTGTGCTCCCAGCTTTTGCACCGAAAGAGCTGCGGCAGCATTGGCAAAGCTGATGCTTTCCTGCATGGATTTGCCATTTGCACGGGCAACAGCAAAGGCACCGTTAAAGGTGTCGCCTGCACCCGTAGTGTCAACCGGCTTTACCTTAAAGCCGGGAACAGTAATAACCTGTCCCTTTTCTGCATAGGCAACACCCTTGCTGCCCAGCGTCATAATCACCTTGCCCTGGTTCTGATCAAGGATATCCGCCTTGCCCTTACCGGCAAACAATGTTGCTGCCTCGTGCTCGTTGGGAGTCAGGTAAGTAATCTTATCCAGCAGAGCCTGCGGCACCGGAGCAACAGGTGCGGGGTTCAGCAGCACAGGTACACCGTGCGCTGCGCATTTTTCAATGACATAGGCATTGGTAGCGGCAGGAATTTCGTGCTGCAAAAGCACCATATCCGCCTTTTGGATATCCTCCCACGCTTCATCAATCAGCGACGGTGATACCAAATCATTGGCAGCCTTGATAACGATAATCGTGTTATCGTCCTCCGCTACGGTAATGTGTGCGGTACCGCTGTTTTCACCCGGCAGCACCTTCACATAGGTGGAATCAACGTTGTTTTCCTTTAAAGCCTTCAATACAAGCTGACCGTACACATCATCACCGATGCAGCCTACCATCATAACATCTGCTCCCAGGCGGGCTGCAGCAACAGCCTGGTTGGCACCCTTGCCGCCGGGAGAAACGGTCAGGCGGTTGCCGAAAATAGTTTCTCCGGGATGCACCCAGCGGTCACATTCAACAGTAATATCAATATTACAGCTACCTACTACGACAATCTTTGACATATTTTCTACCTCCTGTCTTCAGGATTTATATAATTTTTTGTAATAACAATGCGTATTGCCCGTCAATCAGATTCGGCTGCAGCAAATCCTTAAGAAATGCTGCCTGCTTACGGCTGGTTTTGGGCATAGTCTGATGCCAATAGGTGATGGCAAGCTGCAGCAGACGCAGCAACTCCTCCCTAGCACTCTTGTCATCGGCAGTCAGCTGCCAGAAAAAGCTGTACCATTGGCGGAAGATATCCGCATCATCCAGCATCGCCGAACGCGATACGTTAGCGGTTACATCACGCAGGTGACGCACAAGCAGCTGCAGAAGCGCTGTCTGCCGCTCAGGCGGTGCCTTTGGCACACGCCGCAGCAGCAGGCGATACAAAAGCGTCAGCTCTCTGTAAATTCTGCAGGCCTTGTCAAAGCCATCCCAGCGTGCGTACACGACGAAATGCAGCTGCAGCTGCTGCAGGCTCCACGCCAACCGTTGCAGGTCCTGCTGCATTAAAAGCCAACGCCCGGCCTCACGCAGCAGAAACGCGGTCTCCTCGCGCCACCGCCTGCGTGCCATACGCGCCGCCAGACTGAGCCATTCGCCCATAAATTCCTGCAGCATTGCAGTATTGTCGGCTTGCGTCCGCAGCCAACGCCGCACCAGCAGTGCAAGCATGGGACGCACCTCAGCCAAACGCCTGTCGCACACGGCAAACGTCAGCCTCAGCAGAACGCTGCCGCCCTGATGCGCCAGCTGCGGATTGACCAGCAGCTGCTCCAGACGCGGCCTGCTTTCCTGCATCCAAGCCGCAAAAAGCTGCCGTTGCCGGTGGCGTAAGGCCACCAGCAGACAGCAGCTGATTGCTTGTAATGCTTCATTATCTGCTGCTTCAGCAATAATACCCGAAAAAGCTGTGCAGGCGTTTGGTTCTCTGCCGTCACGCAGAGCAATACATGTTTCTAAAATAAGTTCTGTTAGCATATTTCTACAGGTTAATATCGCCTTCGTAGACATCACCGGAAACAGGATCCACCGTTACCAGCAAACCGTCGGCCAGCTTGGATGTTGCTTTCTCCGCGCCTACGATAACAGGCAGGCCGCAGGTTACGGCAACAATAGCGGTGGAGGATGTCAGGCCGCCCTCTTCAGCAATAATCGCTGCTGCCTTGGCAGCAGCCTGCGGTACAAACTCATCATTGAGCACATCAACTACAAGGATATCACCCTTTTGGAGCTTGTCCTTGAAGTCTGCCGCAGTTCTGCCTACGCAGATACGGCCGGTGACAGTCTTGCTGCCGATACCGGTACCGCTGAGCAGCTTTGTACCCACTGTAACCACCTTAATCAGATTTGTACTGCCCGGAGTACCGATAGGCACGCCGGCAGTTATAACAACAGATGCGCCGTCCTTGATTACGGAGTGATGCAAAGCACACTGCAAAGACAGCTCAATCATTTCATCAGTATTTGTGGAGTATGGCCCCAAAAGCGGCAGCACACCCCAATAAAGCTGCATCGCACGCACACGCTCAGGCAAGCGTGATACAGCAACAACAGTACATTGAGGCTTATATTTGGCAATCATACGTGCCGTAAAGCCTGATTCGGTAATCGTAAGAATAGTATCGGCCTTTATTTCCTGAGAAATCTGTACGGTAGCATGGCTGATAGCGTCGGTAGAATGGATGCGCTCGCTGATGCCCTTCTTTTGGAAGATATGCACATAATCAAGCGCATTTTCCGTGCGAACGGCAATCTTAGCCATCGTCTGCACCGCCTCCAGCGGATATTTGCCGCTGGCAGTTTCGCCGCTCAGCATAATAACATCGCTGCCGTCGAAAATAGAGTTGGCAACGTCGCTGGCCTCGGCACGAGTTGCACGATAGCTGTTAATCATACTTTCCAGCATCTGCGTAGCCGTGATAACAGGCTTGCCCGCCTTGTTACAGCGCGCGATAATATCCTTCTGTACCAAAGGTACATCCTCGGTCGGTATCTCTACGCCCAGGTCGCCTCTGGCAACCATAATGCCGTCGGATACGCCGATAATTTCATCGATATGCTGTACACCGGCCTCATTCTCGATTTTGGAAATAATCCCGATAGAAGAACCTGCTTCCTCAAGCACTTTACGGATAGCGATAACATCATCGGCCTTCTGCACGAAGGATGCCGCAATGTAATCCATATCATGCTCGACAGCAAAAAGAATATCTGCCTTGTCCTGTTCCGACAAAAACGGCAGCTTCAGCTCGATACCGGGGCAAGCCACGCGCTTACGCGAGCTCAGCTCGCCGCCATTGACCACCTTGGTATAAATTCTGCAGCCGTCAATACGTACAACCTTTAAGGAAAGCAGTCCGTCGGCCAGCAGAATATTACTGCCGATTTCTACCTCCTGCGGCAGACCGGCATAATTAACGTGTGCCATATGGCGGTCACCCAGATAATCCTCGGTAGTCAGGCAGAAATCATCGCCCTCGTTCAGCTGGATTTTGCTTTCGGCAAACATGCCCAAACGCATTTCCGGGCCCTTGGTATCGGCAATCGTAGCGATTACCTTACCGGCCTCTTCTGCTGCCCGGCGCACCAGCTGCACCCTTTTGCCATGGTCCTCATGATTACCGTGCGAAAAGTTGAAGCGTGCCAAGTCCATGCCGGCGAGCATCATCTTACGCAGCAGCTCTACATTGTCCGTGCTGGGACCTACTGTACAGATAATCTTTGTTTTCTTCATCAGGACTGCGCCTCCTCAGTACTGAAACTTATTCTCACACAAAACCTCATAGGCATCCTCTGCCTCCGAAACCGGCAGACAGATTTCATAAGCCTTGTTATGCTTGCCGCCGGCGCTTTTCAGCTGTACCAAAAAGCCGTTTTCCGTCAGTATTTGCTTTATTTTTTTGGCTTGTTCCTCAGTGTGGGCAATATAAATTGTTTTCCACATTCTAGAATGCCTCCTGTAAATCAGGTAATTGAATTATGCCTTGTAAGCTTTGATTTTTTCAATCAGCTTCGGCAGGATTACGTTTACATCACCTACGATGCCATAATGAGCAACGGTGAAAATCGGTGCCTCTGCATCCTTGTTGATAGCGATGATGATATCGCTGTCCTTCATGCCGGACAGATGCTGGATTGCACCGCTGATGCCGCAGGCAAAGTAGATATGCGGAGTAACGGATTTACCGGATTGGCCAACCTGTTGGGAATGAGTCAGCCAGCCCTCATCAATAGCGGCACGGGTGCCTGCTACTGCGGAATTTTCAAAGAGAGCAGCCAGCTGTTCCAGCACGTCGAATTTCTCCTTGCTGCCAAAGCCACGGCCGCCTGCTGCGATCATATCGGCTTCATCAATCTTCACAGCATTTTCGCTGCTCAAAGCCTCTTTTTTAACCAGTTCAACACGGCTTACAGCGCCTGCTTCCGGAGTGAAGGCAATAACCTCACCGGTGCGGGTGTTATCCAATTCAGCCGGTTTGAATACTTTAGGACGAACGGTACCCATTTGCGGACGGTTAACGTCGCAGATGATGGTAGCGCAGATATTGCCGCCCAGGGCGGGACGAGTCCAGGCAACGAGCTTGTCATCGATTACATCCAGAGCGGTACAGTCAGCGCACAGGCCGGTATGCAGACGTGCTGCAACACGCGGAGCCAGGTCACGACCGTCATCGGTAGCACCGAACATAATGGAAGCCGGATCATATTTCTTGGACAGCTGGCAGATAGCATCGGTATATAACTCGGTATCATAATCTGCGTATTTAGCATCCTCAACAACATAAACAACATCAGCGCCGGCAGCAATCAGCTGCTGCGGCAGCTCGCCTGCAGCAGCGGTCACCAGTACCGCACAGCATTTTTCCTCCAGCTTGGCACACAGCTCTTTGGCAGCGCCCAACAGCTCAAAGGTAACATTCATCAGCTGACCATTTTCCTGTTCAGCAATAACCCACATATTTACACACTCCTATTCGTTATCTTCAGTATCGTCAGTTTCGGCAATAGCTATTGCCTCCATGGGACATTCGCGGATGCAGGCACCGCAGCAGACACACTGCTGCATATCAATCTGCGCCTTGCCCTCACGCAGCGTCGCAGCGCCCATCGGGCAGACTGCTACACATTCCTCACAGCCACAGCAGAGCTGCCTGTTTACTTTTATCAGCATGGTTCACCTTAGCGGGTAATAACCTCTGCCTTAACCAGCTTTTCAAACAGCATATCTACTGCTGCATCAGCATCTTCTTCGGTAATGATTTCGCCGTTGATTTCAGGCGGGGTCGGGGTGAAGGCTTTTTTAACCTTAGTCGGAGAACCCTTCAGGCCTACGGTTGCAGGATCAATATCCAGGTCAGCAACGGTCAGAGTAGGAATCTGAGCCTTACGAGCTTTCATTTTGCCTTTAATGCTGGCAAAACGCGGCTCTTTTTCGGATTTGGTTACGGTAACCAGCAGCGGTGCAGCACAAGCCAGAGTCAGCTGGTAGTTTTCGTTTTCACGGACAACAACAAATTTACCGTCTTCATAGCTCAGGCTCAGAGCGCCGGTAATCTGAGGAATTCCCAGATGCTCTGCCATTTCCGGACCAACCTGTGCAGTATCGCCGTCTACTGCCTGCTTGCCGCAGAGTACGAGGTCGAACTCGCCCAGATGTTTTACAGCAGCAGCCAGAGCCAGGCTGGTTGCCAGAGTATCACTGCCACCCAGAACACGGTCGCTCAGCAGAACGCCGTCATCAGCGCCCATAGCGATTGCTTCCTTCAGAATATCGGTTGCCTGGGGCAGGCCCATGGTCAGTACTGTTACCTTAGCGCCTTCCTTATCCTTCAGGCACAGTGCTACCTCCAATGCCTGACGGTCATAGGGATTCATAATATTTTCTACACCCGTACGGTCTAAGGTATTGGTTTCGCGGTTAAATTTTACTTTTGCCGTATCCGGCACTTGTTTTAAACAAACGAGAATATTCATTTGCTGCCTCCTTAAGCTTATTACAGGAGCTGCTGCTCCGGCTTTTTTACATTCTTCTCTTTATTTTAGCATTTTTGTACTTAAACTTGCAAGTATATCATGAAACTTTATGAAAAACAGCTCAAATAATTACATCAATCTTTCTTTACCACACAGTTTTCACCAAGTATTTTGACCACATCCTCGGCAAAGCCCGGCGCTTCGCTGTTTACCCAGAAGTTAGGTGTTGTCTTGATAAGCTTACGCGAGCCCATCAGCTGCAGATATACGCAGTCATCGCCCTTATATTTTTGGAACAGCTGCATCAGCTCACGCTGCACCAGCGGATTTTCCAGATGCGCCTCGATACGCAGACGAATTTCTGTAGGCGGCTTAGATGGCAGGGCGCGCACGCTGTTGGCAATAATCTTGCTTTCGCGCTCATCAACGCTGAAGCGTCCCTCAATCGCCACAATACTGTCTTCATAGATATCCTTGACATTTGTATGATAAGCCTGCGGGAAAACGATAATCGGGAAGCGTCCGCTGAAATCCTCCAGCGTCAGAAGAGCCATCGTATCACCGCGCTTGGTATTTTTTATCACACAATCCGTAATAATACCGGCCACACGCACAAACTGTCCGTCCTGCACCTGCGTTTCGCCGCCGAACTGGTGCAGCGGCATGAAGCGCTTCAGCATTTGCTTGTAATCGCTCAGCGGATGGTCGGTAACGTAAAAGCCGATGATTTCCTTTTCGTTCTGCAGAATAAGCTGCTTGGGGATTTCCGGCAGCGGCGGCAGCTTGATTTCCGTCACGCCGAAGCTGTCATCTCCGAACAGTCCCAGCTGGCCGTTGGCCTTGTCCCTCTGGCAGGCAGCGCCCAAATCAATCGCCTGGTCCATAATAGCCAGCATCTGCGAGCGTCTGGCGCCGAAGGAATCCATTGCGCCGCATTTAATCATATTTTCGATAACACGCTTGTTGACCACGCGCATATTCACACGGCAGCAGAAATCCGTCAGACTCTTGAACGGACCGCCCTCGTTACGGGCGCTGATAATGGCATCTACTGCGGCATCACCGGTATTTTTGATGCCTGCCAGGCCGAAGCGGATGGATGCATTTTGATGTACCGTAAAGTTGTGGCCGCTTTCGTTGACATCCGGCGGCAGGATTTTGACATTATCATTACGGCAGACGTTGATATACCAGCTCACCTTATCCGCATCACCGATAATGCTGTTGAGGAAGGCCGCATAGAATTGCGGACGCCAGTGCGCCTTCAGATAAGCGGTTTCATAGGCTACCAGCGCATAGGCTACGGAGTGGGATTTGTTGAAGCCGTAACCGGCGAAGTGCTGCAAGAGCGAGAAAATCTGGTCGCTGAGCTCTTCGGGAATATCATGCAGCTTCTTGGCACCGTCGATGAACGACTGGCGCATAGAATCCAGCTCCTTGGCCTTCTTCTTGCCCATCGCGCGGCGCAGAATATCTGCCTGACCGAGCGTAAAGCCTGCCAATGCGGAGGTTATCTGCATAACCTGCTCCTGATACAGAATAACGCCGTAGGTATCCTTCAAAATAGGCTCCATCAGCGGATGCAGCACCTTCGCCGTGCGCTGTCCGTGACGGCCGGCAATAAAGTCCTCCGCCATACCGGTGCCCAAAGGCCCCGGACGGTACAGAGCCACCAACGGAATCAAATCCTCAAAGCTTTCGGGAGCCAAATCCATAACCAGCTTGGTGATGCCTGCCGACTCCAGCTGGAAAACGCAGGACGTTTCACCGCGGCGCAGCATAGCGCAGGTTGCCTCATCTGCCAGCGGAATGTTATCAATATCAACCTCTTCACCCGTAGTTTCGCGGATAAAGCGAATGCAGTCACCGATAACTGTCAGCGTGCGCAGACCCAAAAAGTCCATCTTCAGCAAGCCAAGCTCTTCTACTTTATTTTTATCGTACTGGGTGATGACGCCACCCTCACTGCCCTGCTGCAGCGGCACGTAATTTTTCATATTATGCGGCGCGATAATAACACCGGCGGCATGCGTGCCTGCGTTACGCGGCAGGCCCTCCACGCTTTGCGCAAGGTCAATCAGCTTCTTGACCTCCGGGCGCGAGTCATATGCCTGACGGAAGTCCTTGCTGCCGTTCAGCGCCTTCTCCAGCGTAATGCCCAGCTCACGCGGAATCAGCTTGGCGATTTCGTCTACCTCGCCGTAGCTCATGCCCAGTGCCTTGCCTACGTCGCGCACCGCCGCGCGCGCCTGCAGGGTACCGAAGGTAATAATCTGCGCCACACGCTCCTGTCCGTAACGGCGCACTACATAATCCAGCACCTGATTGCGCTTTACATAGCAGAAGTCGGTATCAATATCAGGCATGCTGACGCGTTCAGGATTTAAAAAGCGTTCGAACAGCAGATGGTAACGCAAGGGCTCAATATTCGTTATACGCAGCAGATAGGCCACAATACTGCCTGCGGCACTGCCGCGTCCCGGACCGACCGGAATATCATGGCTGCGGCAATAATTGATAAAGTCCCAGACAATGAGGAAGTAGCAGGCGTAGCCCATCGTATTGATGATGTCCAGCTCAAAGTCCAGACGCTTGCGGACCTTCTCATCCACAACCTCATAGCGCTTAGGCAAGGCCTCCTCACACAGGTGGCGCAAATAGCTCACAGCATCAAAGCCCTCCGGCACCGGGAACTCCGGCAGCAGCAGATGGCCGAACTCCATCTTCACGTTGCAGCGGTCGGCAATTATATTGGTATTGCTCAAAGCCTCCGGACAATCGCCGAACAGCGCCTCCATCTCATCATAACTTTTCAGATAATAGCTGTCGTTGTTAAAGCGCATACGGTCCGGCTCATCAACCGTACTCGTCGTCTGGATGCACAGCAGAATATCCTGCGCCGCGGCATCCTTTTGCTGCACATAATGCAAATCGTTCGTCGCTACCAGGCCCAGACCGAACTCCTGCGCCAGCTGCTTCAGCTCCGCGCTGACCTTGTGCTCCTCATCAAGGTCGTGGTCCTGAATTTCCAAAAAATAATTTTCCTTGCCGAAAATGTCTATATATTCCTGAATGCAGCGACGTGCTCCCTCCAGGTTGTCCTGCAGAATCATCTGCGGTACCTCGCCGGCAACGCAGGCACTGAGGCAGATAATGCCCTCGTGATAGGTACGCAATACGTCCTTGTCTACGCGCGGCTTATAGTAAAAGCCCTCCAGCTGACCGATGCTGACGATTTTCATCAGGTTATGGTAGCCTGTATCGTTCTCCGCCAGCAGAATCAAATGGTACATGCCGCGGTTATTTTTTTCCAGATGCGAACCCTTGGACAGATATACCTCGCAGCCGATAATCGGCTTGATGCCTGCCTTGGTACATTCCTGATAAAATTCTACCGCACCGTACATCGCGCCATGGTCGGTAATCGCCAGGCTGTCCATGCCCAGCTCCTTGGCATAGGCCACCAGCTCGTGGATTTTCGAAGCGCCGTCCAGCAAACTGTATTCCGTATGTACATGTAAATGAGTAAAGCGTTTTGTCATCTCTTGCTCCTTAAATTTAAAGACCGCTGCCGCGCAAATCCGCGGCAAATGTATGTAAAATTATTCTAGCATTACAGATAAAATTCCTGCCTAAAACTGAAAAAACATACAACCGTGAATTCACAATTCGTTCGTTGTATGTTCTCTTAACATATGTTACAATAAGGCAAGACACTGACAACCGTGTTGCAGGGTGGTGTTGCCGACATTCTCTTGTAGAATGGAGGTGATGCTTATGAAGAACTATGACTTTAAGGACCTGATGGCCTTCGGCATGTTTCTCCTGGCATTACTGACATTTATTTTTCAATATAACAAGTAATCCAGACATAAGAAAACCACTCCTACACATTGCCCGGTGGCGGAGTGGCTTCTTGAGCTAATTTTCCACTAAGGCAACTCACCGTGTGGGCGGTTGTCCTTTGTCTATAATATAGCACATCAAGCTGCTTTTTGCAAGCAAACCGCTTGCTGTAAAAGCAGCTTTTTTCTTACTAACCCAGACATAGGAAAACCGCCCTTAAACTTTGCCAGGTGACAGGGCGGTTCTTCCGCAATAAAAGCTTTGGCAACCCACCGACGTGGGCGGTTGTCCTTTGTCTATAATATAGCATATTACGCTGCTTTTTGCAAGCAAACCGCTTGCTGTAAAAGCAGCTTTTTCGCTTCTACTCCCCTTTTTTTCCCCATGCTAAACCGATGAGCAAAAAGAACAGATTATACACTAGCGCCGGCAGCAGACTGTTGATTTCCCACGGGCTGATATGCTTCCAGAAGAGCGCCGCAAAAATGCCTGCGCCCATAGCAGCCACGCCCATCGAAGCGCGCACCCTGCCCGGGAAGAAGATGCAGAACGTCAGCGGCAGAAAGATACCGCTGCCCCGCAGCGCCATGGAGAGGTAATTCCACTCCAGCACCGACGAATCAAGGTGCATAAAGACGAACACCATTGCAGCGACAGAAACGGCCAGCACGCTCAGGCGGCTTGCCCACAGCTGGCCTGCAGCCGTAGCCTTAAGCCAGATTTTGCTGACGATATCACGTGAAATCATCGTACCTACGCCCAGCGCTAGACCGGCGATTGAGCCCAGAGCCGAAAGCAGCACAGCGCCAAGACCGATACCGCCAAGCCATTGCGGCAGATAGGTAACGAGATACAGCGGCAGTGCGTCAATAGAATTTATCTCCGGGTGATGCAGATGCATGAACATGCCAATCAGCACCGACGGTAATCCCACAGGAATGACTATCAGCGCGGCAGCACAGCAGCCGACAGCTGCTGTTTTGGTATCGCGCGCTGAAAACAGCGCCTGCACATAGGTCTGCGTAGAAATAACGCCCACAATCATCGAGCCGAGGCTAACAAGTCCATCCTCCATCCCGCGCCCGAAAAGGCTGAACCAGGGGTACGCTGCAAAGCTCTGCGTCATGCCCTGCCAATGTCCCATATCGGCGTAAGCCAGAAAGCCTCCGACGAAAATGCTGGCGAAAATCAGCACAATCTTAAAAATGCCGGCCATACCGCTGCTGCTGAGGCCGCCGAAAAACACCAGCAACAAAGTAACAGCGATAACAATTGCCGCTGCAGCCAAAAGTGGTACGCCGAACAAGCCGGCAATGAGATGCAAAGCCGTCAGCGTGCTCGCTACGATGCTGAAAAAAATACCGGCGCAGGCGCTGAAGGTCGCCAGCCACCCCGCAGGCTTGCCGTAATCCGTAACGAGAAATTCCGCTACTGTGGTCAGTGAGCTGCGGCGCAAGGGCACAGCATAAAACGCCGCCATCAGCAAAAGCGCAATGCCGCTGCCAAGCGTAAACCACCAAGCCGTCAGCCCCAGCTTGAAGCCAAGCTGCGCCGTACCAACGGTAGCAGCGCCGCCTACAATCGTACCGATAATCGTGCCCGCGACAAGCCCTGCGCCCGAGCTGCGGCCGCCTACGTTATAATCATCGGCAGACTTCACCCTCCGGGCTGCCCAAATTCCCGGCAAAAGCGTCACCAGAAGCGTCACAGCCAAGCTGATATAATGTGTAGCAGTAAGCTGCATAATGCACCTCCTCCAATATTTTAAGCTGCCGGATATCAGTGTTCAGCCGACAGCATTAATGCTAAAAAGCTTAGTATTAGTATAACACAAAAAACAAGGCAAAAAAAGTATTGCCCCTGCAAGCGTGCTTGCCTGCGGCAGCAGGCAGAAAAAGCACTTCCGCACTGTTTTCTGCTCAGATTATTACACAAAAACTATCTTCTTTATCATTGCGAAATTCAGCTTTTTTCTGTATAATATAGTTTATACCTTTATATATTTAGTGTATGCTTTTTGGAGGAAAATTATGAGCCGTTTAAGAATCGAAACACCCGACCAGGCACAGCTTACGGTCGAGCGCTTGTACAAGGACCTGGAACGACACATCATCGCCAGCCCTCCGGGACTGTGCCCTGTTGATCTGCAGCTGTCGTTTCTCAAAGTCTGCCACGCACAAACCTGTGGCAAATGCGTACCCTGCCGTGTAGGCCTCGCGCAGCTGCAGAATCTTATGGAAGACGTGCTCGCCGGCAAGGCTGACATGCACACTCTGGATTTAATCGAAAGCACCGCGCAAAACGTTGCCAACAGCGCTGACTGCGCCATCGGCTTCGAAGCAGCCAAAATGGTTTTGGCCGGTCTGGAAGGCTTCCGCGAAGATTACATTAACCACATAAAGAAGGGCAAATGCTCTGTCAACGTCCATCATTCTATCCCCTGCGTTGCTTTGTGCCCGGCACAGGTTGATATCCCCGGTTACATTGCATTGGTTGGCGCAGGCCGTTATGCCGACGCTGTCAAGCTCATCCGCAAGGATAACCCCTTCCCGACTGCCTGCGGTCTTATCTGCGAGCATCCCTGTGAAGCACGCTGCCGCCGCAGCATGATTGATGCTCCTATCAATATCCGTGGTCTGAAGCGTATGGCTGTTGACAATGCGCCCAGCAACACCGTTCCGCTGCCCGAAAAACAGCCTGCTACCAACAAACGTATCGCCATCATCGGTGGCGGCCCCAGCGGTATGTCCGCAGCCTACTACCTGGAGCTGATGGGACATCATGCTGTTGTGTTCGAAGAGAAGAGCAAGCTCGGCGGCATGCTGCGCTACGGCATTCCTGCTTACCGCTTCCCGCGCGAACGCCTGCAGGAGGACCTGGATGCTATTTTGTCCACCGGCGTAGAGGTGCATCGCAACACCAGAATCGGCAACGAGGAGGGCGATATCCCTTTCGAAAAGCTGCGTGAGGAATTTGACGCTGTTTATATTGCCATCGGTGCCCACACCGACAAGAAAATCGGTATTGAAGGCGAGAATTCCCACGGTGTTATCAGCGCGGTAGAAATGCTGCGCAACATCGGCGAAGAAAAAATGCCTGACTTTAAGGATAAAACCGTTGTCGTTATTGGCGGCGGCAACGTTGCCATGGACTGTACCCGCAGCTCCATCCGTCTCGGTGCCAAGAAGGTTATCATCGCCTACCGCCGTCGTCAGGACGATATGACAGCGCTGCCCGAGGAAATCGAAGGTGCTATTGCCGAGGGCGCTGAGCTGTACGGCTTAAAGGCTCCGCACCACATTGAGGCGGATGCCGAAGGTAATGTGGCCGCTCTCTGGGCCGAGCCGCAAATTATCGGTCCTATCGATGCCTGGGGACGTGCGCGTCCGATTCACGCCGACGTAGAGCTGGAGCGCATTCCCTGCGACGTTATCGTTGTTGCTATCGGTCAGGGCATTGAGCTGCGTCCGTTCGAAGAAGCCGGCATCAAAATCAAACGCGGTACTATTTCCGCACTCTCCAGCAGTGAGCTTGCCAACAATGAAGGCGTCTTCGCCGGCGGCGACTGCGTAACCGGCCCTGCAACCGTAATCCGTGCTATTGCTGCCGGTAAGGTTGCTGCCGCTAATATTGATGAATATTTGGGCTATAACCACACCATTTCCTGTGATGTAGTTATTCCCGATCCGTCTATTGACGATAAACGTCCCTGCGGCCGTATCCAGATGCACGAAACCGAAGCAGGCGAACGTAAACATACCTTTGAGCCTATTGAATGCGGCATGACCAAGCAAGAAGCCTGCCAAGAAGCAGGACGCTGCCTGCGCTGCGACAAATTCGGCTTCAGCACACTGAAAGGAGGCAGAACCTTAAAATGGTAAACCTCACAATCGACGGACAAAAAGTTTCCGTTCCCCAGGGGACAACAATCATGCAGGCTGCTGCCACCGTCGGCATCGAAATCCCGCGCCTGTGTTATCTTAAAGGCATCAACGAAATCAGTGCCTGCAAGGTCTGCGTAGTTGAAATCCAAGGACAGAACCGTGTAGTTACCGCCTGCACCACTCCGGTACAGGAAGGTCTGGTAGTTTATACCAACTCTCCTAAGGCCCGCAGCATCCGCCGCACCAACGTGGAGCTGATTTTATCCCAGCATGACTGCATGTGCGCTACCTGCGTGCGCAGCGGCAACTGCAGCCTGCAGACTTTGGCCAATGACCTTGGCATTTACGATATTCCATATGAGCGTGATGTTGTCGACACTCCCTGGAACCAGGAGTTCCCGCTCATCCGCGATTCCAAAAAATGCATCAAATGCATGCGCTGTGTCCAGATTTGTGACAAGGTGCAAAAGCTGCATATCTGGGACGTACAGAACACCGGCTCCCGTACTACCGTAGACGTTGCCGGCAACGTATCTATCGAAGACAGCGACTGCAGCCTCTGTGGTCAGTGTATCACCCACTGCCCTGTTGGCGCGCTGAAGGAGCGTAACGATGTTCCCAAAATTTATGACGTATTGGCTGACACCAGCAAGGTAACTGTAGTGCAGGTTGCGCCTGCAGTACGCACCGCCTGGGCCGAAGCCTTTAACCTACCGCCCGAGCTGGCAACCGAAGGCCGCATGGTAGCAGCACTGAAGAAAATCGGCTTCGATTATGTCTTCGACACCTGCTACGCTGCCGACGTTACCATCATGGAGGAAGCAAGCGAGCTTCTGGAGCACCTGCAAAATCCGCAGGACCATAGCTGGCCGATGTTCACCTCCTGCTGCCCCGGCTGGGTAAGCTATGTCAACAAAACTCATCCGTACTTCGTGCCTAACCTTTCCACCACCAAATCTCCGCAACAGATTTTCGGTGCGCTGGCAAAATCCTATTTTGCACAGAAGAAGGACCTGAAGCCGAAGGAAATCTGCTCTATTTCCATCATGCCCTGCGTTTCCAAAAAACGCGAGGCCGCACTCTTCTCTATGCGCAGCAGCGGCACCCATGATGTAGATATCGTACTCACCACGCGCGAGCTTATCCGCCTGCTGCGTGCCGAGCACATCAACCCGGCAATGCTGGGTGAACTGCCCTTTGATAATCCGCTGGGCCAGAGCACCGGCGCCGCAGTTATCTTCGGTGCCAGCGGCGGCGTAATGGAAGCAGCATTGCGTACTGCCTACCATGTAATCGAAGGCAAGGAAGCTCCTGAAGATGTCTTCACCGACGTTCGCGGCACGGAAGGCCGCAAGGTACGTGAATTCACCCTTGGCGGCGCAACACTGCGCACCTGTACGGTAAGCGGTCTTGGTAATGCAGGCAAGCTGCTCGCCGAGCTCAAAGCCGGCAAGGTTCATTATGACTTCGTGGAAGTTATGGCCTGCCCCGGCGGCTGTGTTGGCGGCGGCGGTCAGCCGATTCATGACGGCGAAGAGCGTGCCGATGTACTGGGCAATAAGCTCTATACTATCGACAGCAACCGTCCTCTGCACCAGTCCCACAACAATCCAGACGTACAGGAGCTTTACAAGGACTTCCTAGAAAAACCGCTGAGTGAAAAAGCAGAGCAGCTGCTGCACTCCGACCATGTAAAAGAGCATAATTATATGTAATAGAAAACGACTCGCAAACTGCAACGTCTTCATTAGAGAGGCAAGATGCATTACCAATAGGGCAAGAGAAGGCTCCCCTAGGGGGGAGCAGTCACCCGATATGGTGACTGAGAGGGGTCTGCATTCTTTATAATTGCAAAATAACATAAGATTTATTGCCCCTCTCCGTCATCGCTTCGCGATGCCACCTCTCCCCAAGGAGAGGCTCTCTCGAAAGCCAAGCGTAAGGATATATTAATTGCAAAGCCAATTCTTCCAAAATCTATGAGGTCAATCATGTACACACAATCCTATACCTACACAAAACAAATCCCCCTCTCCCTGGACGATGGCCACGGCGACTACAACCGCAGCTACGAACGCAGCGACGATGACTTCGACTACGCCGACTACTCCACCGACCACAGAGACAACAACTTCCGTAACTACGAGAAGAAGCGCCGCAAAACCAATAAGGAAATTATTGAGGACATGCTCAAGCGCTGGGATTAAGCAAGACACTGTGTAAAACAAAAGCAAGAGGAGAACACCTTTTATCCTGTAAAGGACTGGGTGTTCTCCTCTTTTAATTATAGAAAAGGGAGTGTTTGTTTATTTAGGTTTGGAGTATGCAGCTGTCTGCATTTTCATTTCAGCTTGCTGCCGTAGTGGTCACGATTGTCGCCGCCGTATACGCGTACACGTTCAATCTTGCCTCTGTCGCCATCCGCACCGGAGATACGGGCAACATGGATGCGGCCCATTTCGGGTTCAAATTCACGAACCAGCTTGTGATCCAGCTTCACGCCTTTTTCAAGCGCTCTGTACAGCATAGCTGCAAATTCGTAGCGGCTCATCATGCGGTTGCCGTTGAACATGCCGTCAGGATAACCCTCAACGATGCCTGCTGCCGCCAGACGGCCGATGTATTCGTAAGCCCAGTGGTTTTCGGGAACATCCGGGAAGAGCTTCATTCTGTCCATCTCAATCGTGCCGCCCATGCCTGCGGTCAGCTGACCTACCAATGCGGTGAGGTTAGCTACATTCGCTCTCAGGTCCACGATTTCCTTAGCCATCGCTGTACGGGAATTGCTTACGCGTGCGGTACGGTCCAGGGAGAAGGAAATGCCTGCATTCACCATGTTCTCGCCGTTGCCGAAGGTTCCGCCTACGCTCAGCATAACCTTTTCATCCGGACGGTAGAACGCGCCTACCGCAGCAGCGTTTTTGCCCTTGTAGTTGCCGTAGCCTGCTGCAAAGGTCAGTTTATCATCGGGATCGAAATCCATCGGGTGCAGCGCTGCGAGAGCGGCAGCACCGGCGCCAACCTTGTCAACGCGGCTGCCGAGATTGTCAACACGATAATCGAGTTCATTAAAATGTTCTCTGAATTCGGCATGGTCCCTATCATTTTGTGCCTTGCTGGCGATATCATCAATCGTCAGTCTGCGTACTTCTTCATTAGTGTAGCCGTCTTTTACTACCAAAGTAGCAGTGCCGGCTTCCTTATCTCTCTCAACGGCAGTCAGCTGTGCATCCTTCAGTTGGCCTTCCAGCTTAACATCTTCGCCGTTTCTTACATTAAGAGTAATTTTGCCGTCTGCACCGATATTGCCGCCGTTAACGAACTTATCCTTCGCTTCAATGGTCTGGTTCAGCTTGTTCTCATCAAAAGCTACGGTATAGTTGTGGTTGCCGTCCGCATCCATTGCGTCGGTTACCGCTACATAGCCATTGCCATCATCGGCTACCGTAGTAACGGTGTTGGTATCGTTTTCTTTGATAGTATTGATGAGCTTGCCTTCGTCAAATGCTACGGTGTAGTTATGGTTGCCGTCTGCATCCATTGCGTCGGTTACCGCTACATAGCCATTGCCATCATCGGCTACCATAGTAACAGTGTTGGTATCGTTTTCCTTGATAGTATTGATGAGCTTGCCTTCATCAAAACCTACGGTATATTTGTAGTTACCGTCTGCATCAACAGCTTCAGCAACATTTACATAACCATTGCCATCATCTTGCGCGGTGGTAACGGTATTGGTATCGTTTGCCTGAATAGTTTCGATGAGCTTGCCTTCGTTAAATGCTACGGTATAGTTATAGTTGCCGTCTGCATCCATAGCGTCGGTTACTCCGATATAACCCATGCCATCATCCGCTACGGTAGTAATGGTATTAGTGTCCTGAGTATTTTCCTGAATAAAGCCCTTCAGAGCATCTTCATCAATACCGATTACATAATTCTTATCATCCAAATCGCCACCGCCCACGCTGTCATTTACAGTAATGATAGCATGACCGGATTCTGCGGTAGTGATAGTATTAGTATCATTTTCCTGAATGGTCTGTATGAGCTTATCTTCGTTAATGCCTACGGTGTAATTATAATTACCGTTATCATCAACCATTTCGGTAACATTTACATAACCATTGCCGTCTGCCTGTGCGGTAGTAACGGTGTTAGTATCATATTGCTGTACAAAATCACCTAACTGATCGCCGTTGATATCAACCTTATACGCATGGTTTCCATCGGTGCCTTCATCGGTGATTTTCAGCATATTGGTTTTAGATTCTACGGTAGTAACAGTATCGGTCCCGGCAATGCCTTCCAACTGATTAGTTACCCAGCTGCGGGAAGCAATGCCGTCTACCTCTGCCTGTACACTGCGCTGGTCAGAATCCTTAACCTTTACCGTCAGCTTGCCATATTCATCCAGGCTTCCTTCCATGCCGGTATTAGTGGTATTAGTATCAACAATACCTTGCATCTGCTCGTTTACCCAGCCTTGAGAAGCAATGCCGTCTACGCTGTCGGTGTAAACTCCGCCGGCATTATCAGTAATCTTGGAAGTCAGCGTGCCGTCTGCAAAGGTCAATTTATTGCCAGTAATCTTGGTATCGGTATCAACAATGGCTGCAGCAATCACCTCATCATTAGCTCTTACCAACTCATAGGTATTGACTGTCTTACCCTGACCGGGAGTTGTTCTAACCGCTTTAATAACTGTATCCTTCAGGCCTGCCTGACCTGCTTCACCGTAAATGGTCTTTGCCATGGTGATATCATTAGTGTAGAGAGATTTGATAATTCTGTCAAATTCACCTACAGTAATTCTGCTCATAGACTCTTTGCACTTCATTTCGGAATTGTCGCCCGTATGCACAGGATCATAACGTCTGTCCTTCGGATTCCATACCTCACTATGAGTATGATAAATAAAAGGTGTAAACAATTCAATCTGCTCGCCAGAGCCGATCTGTACCTGCGCATGTCCTAAATCAGTCCAGAAGTAACCCTGGTGATAATTATGAGAAGCATCATAAATCTGTCCTGCAGCGTCTTTGGAAACAGTCTTGTCAACAGGAGATGGGGTAGGCGTGTCAGCCCAAACAGTAGTATAACCCATCATGCCCATTGCCATGATTGTCGCCAGTACGCACTTTGCCAAAGCAGTTTGCTTTCTATTCTTTTTCATTTTCAATCCCCCTTTTCCACGCTGCGCCACAGTGACGCAAGCTTAATCCTCGTTACAAAGCATTTCGTTAATCAAATATAACTCAGATAAGGTGGTACTAAAATTCAAGGCCTTGAAAATTTAGCAGTTCGTCTCCTTTACCTGCTTTAATTGTACTCTTTTTATCTCCGTACGTCAAACTTTCGTATTTTTCATAAAGACACTAAATAGTAAAATATTCATACACAATTTTTCATTCGTCACTTTTACGCATTAATCAGAGTTGTTAGAATTTTCTTTTTATATATTTTATACTTTAATAATTATTTCTAAATTGCAATAAGAAGTTGCACACTTTTTGAAAATTAAGATGCATAGATCT
>OGIV01000278.1_pt1 | contig 41485 bp, 45 predicted proteins | sample 1571861 | NCBI WGS metagenome assembly OGIV01 (sample SAMEA2582099, study PRJEB24529) | metagenome | biome: Human gut stool | place: China | collected 2011 | reverse complement strand
GCATATAAAGCTTATTATTTCTGTTTTTGTCAAAGGACGTGAAAATTGAGCAATACATTCTAAAGCGTTTTTTTGATTTTCTGGTACTTCCAACGCAAATTGCTGAATTAAAAATTGTGGAATATCTTCCCTGTTTTCAAGTAATGAGAACAACTTTTCAATATCTGTATTTAAGCACAACTGATTAAAAACATTGTAAGCATATGGATTACCATTTAACACACTTAATAGGGTCTTTTGCTTTTCGTAAGAATACCCTTTTTCTTCTAATTGATTATATATATTTTTATACTTAGCAATACATTTCTTTAATATATAATCTATATCCCAACCCTGTATTTCCATTTTTTTATAACATATTGCTTCAACAAATGTCGCATTCAAATTATCTCTTCTGCTTGTAATTATCAAGATACTTTTTTGCGATTTATATGATGCAAAGACATCCAATAATCTTTTTAATGGGCTTGATTTGATTTTTCCATCAGAACTTAAAACATATTCAAAATTATCAAAAATAAGTATTGTGGGATAAATTTTTATATGTTCACAAAGCATATCTATTCTTTCATTTTCATTTTTTTGGATTGAAATTGTTTCGGTGAAATCAGATATGCACCCCTGTTGCTTAAGGAAACCAGCTAAAGTTTTAATTTGCCGTCCAATTTCTGAATAATAAGCACAATCAATGCTGCCATAGACATAATGTTCTATCTCATGCATATATTGTGCAACAAATTTAACAAGATATGATTTACCTATACCTCTTGGACCATGCATCAGAAGTACATTAATTAATGTAGAATTAATTAAATTAATAGCTTTTAATGAGTAATCTTCTCTATCTATGATTTGATAATTAACAGTCTTATGTTTTTCAGTATCACTATCTGAACATCGTTTTTTATCAATAATATTTTCTATAAAGTCTTTATCCCATATTCTAAGCTTGATGCTTTCATCATTAGATATAATTGATAAATTTTCAGTCAGTTGCAATGATAACTTAACATTTGTTATTAATAAAAATTTGTCAATATGTCTCAAGTGTGCATTTGTTATTTTATTTTTTATATCATTAAAATCTTTAACTCCCAAATTACTGTTTGCGCGATACTTTAACTCAACCCACCATGTTACTGAAACTTTCTCCTTTAAAGCTGAATCATACTCAAAAGTAACTGCCTCTATATCTCTCCCACCATCAGGCCCAGCTCCTTCACGAACGGAGCTTACTTTAAATCCATTTTTTTGTAATAGATATATACTGTATTTACGAAATTCATCTTCATTACTAATTGAATTTAATTTGAGTTTGCGCATAATTACTTCCTCACTTTAACCTACGATAACTGTATATTATCCTTTATTTGTTAATATTTGCCACAATCGCTATGATTGTGGTCTTTTTATTTTTAAAATTCTAAACATTAATCTTTTCTCTCTCCCTATACTTCTCCGACAAATAAAGGATAACTTACAATTATCCTTTATGGACTTCTAATATTATAATAACTATTTTATATTGCAAAATAAAACGGGGGTATACCACATTGATTTTTTTATGTTTTTCGGTTAAAGATCGAATTCCGCTAATCAATGATTTCTTTCATTTTCTCTCTAATTTTGGACTAGATGTTTGGTATGATCGTAGAAATATTTATTTGGGAGATAATCGCCGAGAAAAGAATATAACTTACGGAGCAGAAAATCCTAATGTGAATTATGCAGTAGTTTTTTATTCAGAAAATTTTAAAAATGGTAATATCTGCTTAGAGGAATATAAAATACTATTAGAACGTTATTATAAGAACGAGATCTTTCTCTTTCCTGTGTTTATTTCTGAAGTTCCACCCAAACTTGATAAAAAATTTCAAATTTGCAAGACACTTGTCTATAAACATATTAACGATCAGTCTGATTTTAATGCTTTAGCCTTACATATTATTGCAAAAATAACTTTTGATGATTTAAACAACTCAAAATTCAAAAGTATTCATGACATAGTATTAGACTATAGTGATAAAACAAGTATCTATTATAAGTTGATAATAGAGTATCAAAATATAAAGAAAACAAACTACAATATGAGAATTGCATCGTTATTCTTTTTATATCTGATTGCTTCACAAACGCGTAGCATAAGCTTTTTCTACGACAAAACTATGAATTATATTTATCATCAGAATTGCTTAGACATTTTAGTAGATGAAAAAAGAGAACTGCAGATTATGGAAAACATAATTTGTTACACCTTTTCGGTTTTATAAGACATAATTAAATTAACTAAAAGGTGAACAATATATTCAATTTCTGTTGTGTTTCCTAATTCCGTAAAAAGCTTTTGATTAGTTTGAAAAACATTACTGTGTCTAAATTCTTCAGAATTAAATATTTCTTGTGCTGCATATCCAGTTGACGGGATAGGTATAACCAAGGGGTACTTCTTTCCTTCAGAATTATTTACAAATGTAAAATACTGATTGATGACATTTTTGCTGGATGTCAAAGATTCATCTTGTCCACCCACAACTATCATTGTGTCGCAGTCTTTCATTATTAAGCGATTCTTTGCATCTTTTTCTTCATTAGTATCATTTGTGAAAATCAAAGGACGATTAACAAAATGTTTTTCAGCACTATGTTTGTTTACTTGTGCAACAACAATTTCTCCTAGACCCCTGCCGTTACCAGAATATATATTAAAACTATTTTGAATCAGTTTTTGGACAAGACAATCAATCAAATCTTCTATATATACACGCTCATCATTATTTTTCAGATGCCTGAAAGATCCAGATATGAGCACATTATGATTGCAAAATCTTTCATAAAGTTTTTGTAAGTAAAAATCTATATCATTAAAATCTGAAATATATATGGTCCTAATATTATACTTATCATAATAATATTGTGCTTCGAGCTTGCTGTATTCTTGAGTAGACTTCTCATTATCTTTTCTTTTTACGAAACGATAATGTATTTTCCCTTGATTAGGAAATACTTCTTTGATTTCCCTAAGTGCATTTAAAACTAAATCGTCAGTAAAACTATAACCGATAAACAAGAATGAATCCAGTACTAATTGCCGCTTAAGCATTTCAAATAACAGACGCTGTTTTTTGAAATAATCAAAGAAATCGCTTTTAGTAAGAACCATAGTATCTGGTTTGCTAACACAGCCGTTTAACTTATATACGACATAGCGTGAACTAAGATTTTCTGTGAACAGATCGGCCGACTCCTTGATAATTGTAGGAGAAAAGCCAAACTTCCTCTTAATTGTATTTTCAATAATTGAATCAAAATTAGTAGTCCAAATTTGATTGATATTGAGATTCACAATATTGTTAATGTGTTGAGATTCCAAATTTGATACAGCATAAAGATTGTTGCAGATATCCGTAAAAAAAGATTCTGAATTATAGTATCTTTTTTCTAAGTCAGCAAGCAAATATACATCTGAGGAGTGTTTTTCATAAAACTCTTTTGTTTTGTCTGTAAAAATATCAAGCCATTCTTGTTTTGTAGCATCACAATCTGCTCCTGCTCCACAAAAAACAGAGAATGTTCCATTTAGCATTTCTTTAACTATATCATCAATATATTCTATATTTTTCTCTGTCATTTAACAAAGTCCTTCTTGCAATATAAAATAGTTATTGTAATATTAGAAGTCCATAAAGGATAATTGTAAGTTATCCTTTATTCATTATTTTCAGATAAGGTCAATAATACATTTCTGTTAACAAAATACGCTACACATCTTACATTCAACTGGTGTATGTCTATGTAGTGCTTAATCTCATTCTAAGAAAAAAGTATTAAGCCTTAACTAAATCTATATTTCGGGTATGTAATATAAAAACATTTATAATTACACTTTATGGTATTAATTATAACATAATTTGACAAATATTTAAATAACTTTTGCGTAAATCAGTTATAAAATTTCACATAGTGCTTTTATGCATTTTGTATAATACAATTTTGTTTATTGCTCAATAAATAAAATTTTTAGGCAAAATAAATATAGATATTTGAATAGACTTTCTTTGTTTTCTATTGCATAATAATTTTATTAAATATAAGGAGCTATATGCGATGGAAATAAAAAATGTACAAGCAAATAATCTAACAACTGATTATCTAAACTTTTGCCTTTCAAGAAAAAATCTTGATCAGAAAACGATAAAATCATACACTATTGATTTAAGGCAGTATTTTGAATTCACTATGGAATCTGCTATTGAATGGACAAACAAAAAATCCATTGAGCAATATATAAATTTACTGCACTGTAAGTACAAACCTAAGAGTGTTAAGCGTAAAATTGCTTCGCTAAAAGCATTTTTTCACTATCTTGAAATTGAGGAACTTATTGATATTAACCCTTTTCATAAGATACAAATCAAGTATAAAGAACCCTTTATTCTCCCAAAAACTATTCCCATAAATAATATTGAGCAAATTATTAGGTTTGCTTATCTACAACTTACCAAAGCTAAAACTGACTATACTAAGAAAGTTGCTCTGCGGAATACACTCATACTTGAGTTACTGTTTGCCACCGGAATGAGGATTTCAGAATTATGCACACTCACGACTGAACAAATTGATTTTAATGATTACATAATCAAAATTTACGGAAAGGGCTCAAAAGAACGCCTGATTCAAATCTGCAATCAAAATGTTCAGGAGTTGCTCAAAAAGTATAATCAATCATTTAAATTTGAAATAGCAAACAACAAATTTTTCTTTATAAATAGACTCGGCAACCGTCTATCTGAACAATCTGTTCGTAATATTATTACCAACTATGCAATCGGTGCAGAAGTGCCGCTGCACATTACTCCACATATGTTTCGTCACTCTTTTGCAACTCTACTGCTTGAAGAAGATGTTGACATACGCTATATTCAACAAATGCTGGGTCACAGTTCCATTACAACAACGCAGATTTACACGCATACGAGTATCAACAAACAGAAGAATATTCTGTCTTCCAAACATCCGAGGAATAAACTTGAAATTGGGATATAATAAAAGCCTTGCGGGATTTTTTAACTCACAAGGCAATCAGAATACTTTATTCACTTTTATCAAAATCATTTTCTATTACATCGGAAATGAGATTTGAAAAATCGACGGCATTTTTTGAAGTAATCACAGGTTTTCCTGTTCTTTCCTCGATATCTTTTCGTGCATTTCCGGCGACTTCTCCGCCCTCTTTTGCAACACTTCTGTTTTCAGAAAAAGACTGAGGATTCTTCTCTTTGGAAATCTCGGTTGTAGTAGCTTCTGCCAACATATTTAGAACCAATTCAAGCGTACTCATATTATCTCTCAAATTTTCCTTTTTAAGTCCTTTGAGATTTTTATACTGGCGGGTTGTCATTCCCGACCACGCTTTTGTAATTTCATCAGTCAGAATTGCATATTCTACACCCTGCTTTACACCACGAGAATCCCATTCATCAGTAAGCTCTTTTCTTACCTGTATAGCTTGAAGTCGTTGATTTATCCACTCCCTGCTATACCCTTTTTTCAGATATGTTTCAAGGGCTCTCTCTATGGTAAGTTCGGGATCAATAGTTTCATCTATTCTTTCTCTGCCAACTTCTGCAAGCCACATTTTAAAAGGTTCTGCTTTTGGTGACGGAATAGATTGAATTATTCTCAAAAGTTGCTCTGTATTTGCAACATCTGTTTTGTAATTTTTACCATCCTTAGGAGATTGCATTTTCAGTTGTACGATATTATCGTACAACTGGTTTGCTCCTTCAGCTTTAAGCTTTCGCTTAAGATCGCTCCAGTAACGACGAGGTTCGTTACTGTCAGTCAGAACTGAAATTACATCAACTATGGAAAAATACCATTCTTCTTCTGACTCATTCCACGCAGTACGAATCTTTTTATCTTCAAAAATTTGTATCTTATTTTCTTCGCTCATATATCTTCACCCACTTCTAAGCTGAAAATATTATAGCAGAATAAATTTGTAAATTCAATCTATTAGGCTTTATAGAGATAAGAATTGTTCATAATTAAGGTCGAATATAATCTCTAATTCATAACCTCGTGCGACTTTAACCTCTTTGATAAGCTGACAGGCTATCATTTTCTTCTGCTCCATTGTTGAATTGTCAAATTCGTCTGCCCAAGTTCTGAATTGCGAATAATAAAAATCAAGCCTGCCCATCGCATTTTGCTGATTGGCAAGCTTGTACTTTATATCACTTAATTCAATTTCTTTTTTATGGAGCAAATCGTTTGTATTGTCAATAGAAGTGGACAGTATATCGGGAGTGAAGCGACTTTCGCCAAGTAAAGATCGTCCTATTTCGGCAGATAATTCAACTACCTGCCTTTTCAGCTTTTCAATTTCTTTCTCAAGCTTTGTCTGCTTCCTCCTATGCTCCGATATTTCGGATTTGTAGCGTTTTTCCAGTGCTATATCTTTTGGTGTTGATTTTATTTTGGCGAGATAATCCCTCAGCGTTGCAAGCACAGCACCGTCAATTCTGTGTGCTACATAAGCCGACTGTCCGTCACATGCACCTCTTTTCATCGCTTTATTGGTACATATATACCTCTGTCTGCGAACTCTGTACTGACTTCCGTCTGCCCTGTCGTATCTGTCGATATAGCTTGTTGATACCATTTTCTGACCGCAGTGAGCACAGTATATATTCCCTGACAGCAATGTACTGCCTTTGGTAGTCCTTGCTATCTGTTGCTTTTCCTCATTCTTTGATGAGCGTTGTTTCAGTATAAACTGAGCTTGGTCAAAGATATTTTCATCTATGATATGCAGTCTTTCTATATACGGTGATTCAACACCGCCTGACACAAGATAACCGCAGTACAGCCTGTTCTTTAGAATACGATTAACCGTATTACATTGAAACTTGCTGTTATTATGGGTTTTGATTCCGTGACTGTTCAGATAGTCAGCCATGCGATATGAGCCGTAACCCTCTTTAACTGTCATCTCGAATATCTTCTTGACTATCGGAGCTTCATCATCGTCAATGACTATGTCCATAAGCTCTTTTCCCTTTTTGTTGATTTCACCGCTTTTTATAAGTTTGTAACCGAATGGAGCAACACCTCCGGTAAATTTGCCGTCCAGCGTCATCTGCTTAAGGCGAGTTTTAACACGAGCTGACGTTTTCTGACTCTCACCGTTGGCTTGCCAAAATCGTATGTAATTCATAAGCTTGTCCACATGATTATCCATACGCTGTTCGCCCTCATTGACGCTCCATACCTCTATGCCGTGCTTTATAAACCATTCGACGACAAACGGGGTTTCGTCATCAATTCTGCCTATTCTGTCAAACATAAAGACAAGGAGTACATCAAATTCTTTCTTTTCTGCGGCGGCTTTTAAATCCTGAATAGCATCTCGGTCACTTGCCGAAACCTTGAATCCCGACACGCCTTTTTCCTGAAATTCTTTCAGAATTGTCCAGCCATTGCGCTCTGCGAATTCTCTGCACGAGGTTTTCTGCATTGGAATATCATCTTTATCAACCTGACCTTTGGTTGATACTCTGTACAAGCAATATACTCTTTTCATTTCATCACCCTTTCATACGATTTTTGCAAACCAACAATACTACATAATTTTTATAATATCCAGCGAAATCCAAAAAATAAATTGAAATAAATTCAGCATCCAATCTGAGTTTTCATTCTGTTCTCAAATGTATCCAAAAGATTTTCGAGAATATTCCTTTCAACATGGTTATTTCTGTTTTTAGAAAAGTAGATTGTGACCTTACAGTCATTTATAACAGATTCTATTCTGTGTTCTGAATCAATGTTATTTTTATTTATATAGTTTTCGTTCAAATTATCACCTGTTCCTTATTTTTTGCTTTTGTCATTTATATGATCTTTCATCTGCTCATCAGCTTTTGCCGCTGCATTGCACAAGCACATAAAAACTACACCTATAAAAGCACCGACAAAAAGGCCAATCATAAATCCTAACATTTTAACACCTTCTTTCAGTAATTTTCTTCTAAATACCCCGACAGAAGAAAACAAAAAATCTTCTGCTGTCGGGATAATATCAATCGTTTGTGGATAGCTCTAATTTTCACGCTATCCTGTTGTCGCTATTTATCCTCGATGCCCTGCGACAAGGAACACATCAGACGGCTATTGCATATAGCTCCATTGGAATTTCACCACCGTGAGGATCTCCCACAGCCGCCATCTTTGGTTGCGACGGTTTTATCACGCTCGACTTTTGACTTGACGGAAGTATCATTATCCCCTCTGCCTATCATCGCCGTCATTGAAATTGCCTTTCAATGTCTGAGTCCTGAAGACCTGTAAAGGTGTTCGCTCATGTGGCTTGTCCGTACCGAACAACAGAAGGAATGTATCCGATGTGCTGATATTTAATTTTCAAAGAACAAGACCTGTTCTCTAAAAATCGAAAACAGGCGAAAGGATTATTTATCCCTTCACCTGTTTCCTCACTTAGAAGCTAAAAGTAGCCCCTATTTTTAAAATATTCTTTAATTTTTTATTCTGCTTTCTTTATTGAACGCAAAATCGGCATTTTTGTACAACCTTCAATTTTTGCAATTTGCTCGTAGGTTAAACGATCATAATAATATAGCAATAATCTTTTGCGCTGGGTTTCAGTAAGTTCACAAATAGCCTTTGACAACATTTCATTCTCAAATACAGTTAGAATTATATTCTCCACTGTCTTAGTTTTATGTACAGCTCTGCGATTCAATGTTTCTTCTGTAAGTTCTAAGTATTCATAATGTCTTTCGGCTTCATTCATTATTGAAATATCATCAAGTTCAAAACTATCAAATGCATCAAAAACTGATTTATCCACCTCCGTTTTCTGAATATTTCCGTTTATATCTTTAAATGAAACATAATATTTTTGATTGTCTGTTGACAATGTATAAGGATTGTATTTATCCTTTCTTCTTTTCGGACGCTTGTCCATTTAATTTTCCTCCAATCATTCTGAATTTTTGTTAATTCAGGTCGATTGGAGGGCTTCTGTTTCTGAAAAACATAACTGCCCTTTCTGCTTTCAACGCAAAAAGGGCAAAAATAATGCCGACAGGCAATAGCATTAAAAGCTATAACTTGTCGGCTAAGAGAATTGGAATTATAATTTTTCTTTAAAATTTAACTTTTATCAATTTTCGCACAGGGAAATCACAAATATAGAAATCAAATTCCTCATTTTCAAGTATATTATTTAATCTATGTGAATTTACTGCTTCATCTAACGGCTGTGCAGTAAAAGGTAGTGTCAATGTTACTTCTGTATTTTTTCTCAATTTCAACAAAGTATTACCATCAATATTCTTATCGATAATATTCCAAATATCAAAATCGATAGGAACTTGTAATGCACCATTAAACAGAGCAAAACCCATAGCATTTAGGTAACCACTTTTATTTCCAGTATTTTTTACTGTAATATTTAAAAGACAAACATATTTAGGCTTTGGCATATCTGTTTCTGTGTCAATTTCTTTATCATATTTCTGAATTAATTTATCGTATTCTTCAAGCTTTCCGCTATTCACACGAATTGAATACCCTTTAGTATTTTCACCTGCATCAAAGAAGAAATTTCCATCAAGCTTAACCCACTCATTCATCTTGTAATGTTCTGTTGTTTGCTTGAATGCATTTGAATTCACATTATAAAAGCTAACAAACCATAAGACCAAAGTAGCTACAAGAAGTGATATGACTATCCACAGCACCTTTAGATTTTTTCTCTTTATTACTCTGTACATACTTTCCTCACATTATTTTCTCTTTTGGAGCATAAATTCCTTTTATTTTGCCTGTTTGAATCTCTATTATTTCATCAGAGAGATCCTCCAATATTTGTGTATCATGGCAGGAGAGGACTATAGTTGCTCCTCTTTCTTTTTCTTGCCTTAATATTTTTTTAACCATTTCAACACCATCTTCATCAAGGGAATTTGTTGGTTCATCTAAAATAAGAATTTCCGGTTTTTCCATAATTGCAGCTGCAATTCCTAGCCTCTGCTTCATTCCCAAAGAAAACTTTCTATACTTTTTTAATCCACTTTCTTCAAGACCAACTAATTTCATAACTTCACAAATGTCATCTTCGTTAATAATGGATTTTATATCAGCCAATATACGGAGGTTATCATAGCCATTATACCCATTGAGAAATGCAGGATTTTCAAGCATTATACCAATACTATCGGGAAAGGATATGTCTTCGCCTAACTTTTTATTTCCGATAAATACTTTTCCGGAAGTTGGATATATTAAACCTGAAATAAGACGCATAATCATTGTCTTTCCCGAACCGTTAATTCCCTTCAGTCCCGTTATTGAATTTGACTTTATTGTAAAGCTGGCATTATCTACAACTATGTTCCTACCAATTTTTTTGGTAACATTTTCAAATACAATATCCATATTTTATCCTTTCGTTAAAATGCTATATTTTTTAAATCTCAGCATACCAATAACAACTGAAAATAGTCCTAATATCACCATACAGATGATGCCTATGTTTATATCAACGCCATTTGAAACCAACTGATTACTTCTCAGAGCCATTGCATAATTGCCTATAATTACAGGATTCAAGTAATAGGCAGATAAGATACAAACTACTACAGAAAACACATAACTCACAGTAGGTTTAACAAACAAGCACAAAGTCATCTGCAACAAGCTCATTGATACAGTAAACAAGAAAGGCATCAATAATAAATTCAAATTAACACTCCAATTTGGATTATCTAAAGCATTTACCCCGAGTTCTGTAGTATCTTTCATCATTTTGGAAACGCTTAACGACATATTTCCATTTACAACCCAAGTACATATAGTTAACTCAAACCAAGATATCACATAAAACAAAGAAACTGAAAGGAATTGACAAAAGCACTTTGACAGCCACCACTGAGTTCTACTTCCGCTTCGATATATAGTCTGTTGTCCAAATCCAACTAAATCCTTATGCATATAATTTAGGGTAAAAAACAAAATCAAAATATGATTCAATAACCAAAGATATGGAATTTTAAATGTTTCACCCCCAGTAGGGATAAATTCTTTAATTCCACCGTAAATATAAAGAATAGAATCCATAAGTGAAAAGGAATAGTTCTCTGATGAAATTTGATTAGAACGAAATTCAAAAAATGCAAGTATAATCAAAAAGGAAAACAGTAAATATTTTTTGTATTGATTTATTATTCCATATCGGATATCAAATTTAAAAAATTTAATAAATTTCATTTTTCCTTACCTTAACGCAAATAGAAATGAATATAAATCCCACTAAAAGCAAAGTAGTAGTAGCAACAGACCAGCTCATCACTTGATAGATTGTACTTCTTGAATGTAAAAACTGTGTTGGAACAAATTCAACAAAATACATCGAATCTCTAAATATGTTGTTATAAATTACATTTTCCAAATATCCTGCTAATATCATAGTTAAAAACGGTGCAAAAAGAATTACAACATATTTCTTCACATAAAATGAAGTTACATAACTCAACAATGCAAATATTCCGCCGTACAGCGTGTTTAATGAAATAAACAATAACATATGCAGATATGGATTTGAAAAAAACAAATCAGACCACATTGTATCAAAGTAAACAAGATTATAAAAATTGTATCCTGCCCATGGCTGACAATATGGAATAAATGCACTAACAATTAAAATATTTAATGCAAACGCAAGAAATACCACTAATGCACCTGAAACAAAAACAGCAATAGCCTTAGCAATAAAGTATTTCCTAATATTTATGCGAGTGGCAACATTGATTATATAACTATTCTTGCTTTCATTATGATATGACCAAGCAAAGGGTATCGCAGTACACACTGGCATAATTGTAAAGAACAATGTGTATGCTACTGTTGTTGTTTCACCACCAACCCATGCATTAAAAAATGAAAACAATGGAAAGTCAGGGTTATATAAATACTTGCCATTCTCCATACAATGTTCGTATAATTGTTGTGGATTTTTTCCACCATATTCATTGATCATCAATACTCCGCTTATAACAGCAAATATTGAAAGTAAAACCAATCCTAAAAGGAATGCTTTTGAAAAAATAGATTTTTTAATTTCAAGATTTAATAATTTACTCATTGTTGTATCTTCCTAAAACATCTACAAGGGGAACAGGATTTCCTTTTTCCGGTGTTTCTCTAAAACGAAGATATAGAAAAACATTTTTCTCATCAACTAAATCTTTCTTAGCAAGAACACCGATTTGAAATTTAATAGAATCTCCTGATTTTAATGTTTTTCTGCAAACATTACCATCATCCTCTAAATTTAAGGTGTTTCCATCTAAATTAACATCACCCTTCTGTGGACGTTCACTAAAATACATCATTATAGGGTCTGCATATGGATAGGCAAACTCATCTGGGTCGTGTTCTTTAAAGCCATCGCCAATCATATATGTTCCCTCAAATTCCATTCTAAACATAATTTCGTCGAAATTAGATGATTTAGGCTTATTGTATGTTGCAGTCATATCTATAAGAATAAAACTATTTTCCTTATATAGAGTTTTATCCGATTTCTTCCCAGTTATTTTCTCACATTCACTTTCTTTAATTGGTGATGCTGATACAGAATCATACACTTTTACATCATCAAAGGTATATTCTAATCCATCATATCCACTCATACTATATTCATCTGGTAACCCTTCATCAGCAAAAGAATACTTAAAGAAATCAGATACAGTATCTCCCTTTTCTATATATGTGTAATCCCCTGCTGGTGGAGTCAATTTTCCGTCTTCAACTGTTTTTTCGGTAATACGTTTACTTGATAGGTCATCTTTATTGGAACAACCAGTAAAAAGAGGAAAGCATAAATTTAATATCAATAATAAAGACATAAATTTTTTCATATGAATCTCCCTTTTGCCGTAAAGTGACACACAAATAGGAATTAAAGTATGTGATATCAAACGGCTGTTTTTTTATACATTACATTGCTTTTTTGAAAAATAAAATTCACCTTACAGTATGCAGAAAAGAATTGTTTTTATGCATATTAAAATATGTGACGATTTAGTCTCTCTTTATCTCACAACTTTAATAAGGCAGAAGAAATTGAAAGTTTATCAAGTTTGCTATGGCATTGAAGTCTGCATAAGTTTTTAGCAGTCACTGTTCTAAAAACCAATATAGGTCAAAATGAAAAGTAATTAACAAAAAGCCATATTACTTTTTCTTTCTCTCAATTAATTATAATTTTCAGTTCCGGACTCGCTAACACTGTCGGGACTCCAACAGCCTCTAGCTATACCTGTTGTATAACCTGATACTTTTGCGCCCTTTAATTGGGCATAAGAGCTACTTCCGAAGGTTTCATAAACAGTTTGTTTTATATATCCCTTTGTTCCTTTAGTAACTATTACAGAGGTTCCACAAGTATAATTTGCTAAAGATCCGTTAGGACCTTCCGAACCATATACATACATCCTTATTTTATTAGGTCCTGTTGCCTGACCATTATAATTTGGTCCAACGGTTTTGCTGTAATTCACATAAGTAGATGTAGATGTAGCCTTTTTTCTTCTGCTGTTTTGATTATAATTACTACCACTATTAGGAATAACTATCTCAAAATCTGAATCAACGGTCGAAGCACTAACCGGCATACACATTACACTTGTTGCCATTGTTATAGCTGCCAATGCAGTAATAGCAATTTTTTTAAATTTCATGATAATAACCCTCTTTTCTTACTTTTACTATAAATTTGCAAGTAATTGATTCTAATATTAATACACTATATTTAAAATTTATTTTCTTGAAACATTGGAATGTCCTCCTTAATTTATATTTATGTGAAACGCAGAATATTTAAAATGATTTAGTTTTAAATTAAAGCTTTTTCATTAACTAAGTTTTCTATTATTATGTTCGAAACAACAATAAACAGATGACATCTTGTTGGTGTTTGCACATATTAGACTTATTACAACAAAATCATCACAAAATAGCAATTGATTGCAAAATATATAAAAAATATATAAAAATTATCTATCAATTAAACTTTTTTATTCTATGTTAAATATATTATAGTACAAATATAACACTATGTCAACAATATTTTGAAATTTAAAATATTGAAATTTTAATATTTTGATGTATAATTATATTATCAGCAAATTAAAAAAATCAAAGAAGGTGTTTTATGGGTAACAAAAGTAATTTCTTTAGTGGAATAACGGAAATTCTTATTCTCGCAATTTTAAATGGCAGTGACAGTTATGCCTATGAGATTGTTAAATACATAAAGGAATATTCTGATGGATGTCTTGCAATTTCCCAAAACACTATTTATGCTGTTACATACAAGCTTGAAAATGAGGGTAAAATTTCTCAATATTCAAAGCTAGTTGGCAAGCGGAGAACAAGAGTTTATTATCATCTTGAACCTGAGGGCAAGGAATATTACACCCAACTATTAAACAACTTTCGTGACGCTTACACCGGTGTTGAAAAAATACTTTCATCTTTAAATGAAAATATGGAGGATAAGGAAAATGAATAAACTATGTAAGGAATATATCAACGAAATAAAAGCTATGTTTCCTGTTAAAGGAAAAGAAGAAAGAAAATACATAAAGAACCTAAGCAAGGATATAGAGGACTACTGTGAGGAAGCAGACGCAACAACAAAGGAAGAACTTTATAAAAACTACGGAAATCCTGTTGATGTAGTAGCTGAATATTTTTCTGCTACCGGTGTTCCCTATGTTATTAAAAAGCTTAAAATCAGCAAATATATTAAATCATTAATCGCTGTAATAATTGCAGTTATTTTAGTTCTTTCTACTGTGTATGGTGTTATATTATGGGAAGAACATCAAGCAATTATGAGACAAGAAGCTGTTATTGTAGATGAGATAATTGAATAAAGGAGGAAAAACAATGAAGAAAACAATAACCGTTACACTAATTATTTCACTTATTAGTTGTATATTATTTAGTATACCTGTAAGTGCTACAATCACTGACAATACAGAGAAAGCCATTGAATATTTAGAAAATGGTAATTATATTGAAACAATAATTACCGATGATACTGAAAATTCTGGTATTTCTCTATATGCCACAAATACAATCACCAAAACAAAAACAAAATATTATAAAAACAGCAGTGGTACTGTACTTTGGTCTGTTTCAGTTAAGGCTACATTTTCATACAATGGCAGTACATCAACCTGTACAAGCTGTTCACATAGTACAACAGCCCCTGCATCTTCTTGGTCTATAAAAAGTGCATCACACAGTAAATCAGGGAACACAGCAACAGCAAAGGCAACAGCTACATGGAAAACAAGTGCTGGATCAAAAGATTATTCAATGTCAGTTACAATAAAGTGTAGTGCAACAGGCGTAGTATCATAACCTTGAACTAAATGGATATAATTTAAACAACAAACTACTTTTTGCACTATTACTTCTATATCGTTGCTCGGTTTCAATTAATCCGGCTTTTTTCAAATCTTTAATAGCTCTTCTAACCGTAGCAGGCGACAGCTTTATGTCGCCTGCTATTGTTTTTACAGAGGGCCAACACTCACCGTTTTTGTTTGCACGGTCGTAGAGATAGGTATAGACTGCTACGGCTCGGTGTGGTAAGTCCATTTGATAGAGAAAAGTTAATTTACTCATTGCTGTTATCCTCCTGAGGTGGTCGCTGGGTTCTGATGACTACTTTTCTCTGCTTGTCTGTATTCTGTTCAACATTTGAATTTTCAGGTTCTTCTGTTGGCTCATCTTGCTGTTCAGAATCAATAGTATTTTCACTGTCTGATTGTTCTGCGTTTGGTGAAGTCTTTAGATTTTCATTTTTCTTCTCACCGTTTATTTCATCAAAATCTGAATCAGTAACAGGCTGTTCAAGATATTGAGGGTGATATTCTTGGATTATGTTGTTAAATAACTCGGAACGGTTAGCATAGTGAACTTCACGATTGCCATTTTCCATGACCTCATACTTTTCTTCAAATTTAATACCCCATTTGAAGAACAATTTCAGTTTGACTTTCATTGGGTAAAAGCCTGTTTTCATAACAACAAATGCGCCTTTTGGAAGGGACTTCAACTCATCAGGGGTCATCAAAGGTCTTTCTATCATCTGCAATGACTGTGACGGATCATTTTTGCTTCTGCTCACAGAACCACTCATAACGGTACGACTACCAAGTGCTTTTGATAGCACCTCTGCGCTTGTGCTGTTGGGAGCGAAACCGCCGAAAATCGTGAGCTGTGTGTTGTCTATGATAACATCAGCACCCTCTTTGCCGTAATTCTTCTCCAACTGTGCAAAGGATTGAATGATTGGTACTATCTGTAATCTCCTTGAACGGGAGGCTGAGAACATCATTTCAGCCGAATCAATTTTCGGCAAAGTGCCCCACTCATCGCAGAAGAACACACAGCGGTTTTTCAGTACGCCACCGTTTTCATCTGCTACAGAAAGAATTTCTCTGTAAAGCTGTTGTATTATAAGCGAAACCATAAAGAATGTGTTTGGGTTTTCTTCCGGCATTACAATAAAGATAGCACATTTTTCATTGCAGAACTTTTCAGCGTCTATCTCTGTATCAAAGCACAAAAGTTGTTCAAGCTCGGAGTCGAGAAAAGCATTTAACCTCGAAAGTGCCGTACTCATAACGCTTGACATACTCTGTTCGGCTGTGTTCAGTGCCGCCCCTGCAAACCATTTTGCCTTATGGTCGTCAGGAAGATAGTCCATAAGCAGCTGAAACTGATTTTTGCCTTTCTTATTGGTCGGAGCAAGTAACTCCTGAATGATTTTGAATACTGAAACAATATGTCTTTCTTCGGGTTCGCAGAATTCTGAAACAAGTAAAATTGTTGCTGTGAGAAGTCCCTCTGCGGCATCATAGAAATAAGCATTTTGTCCGAATGAAGCCGAGTCCATTCCTGAAAGAATAATTGTTTTTGAAATGATTTTTGCGTATTTTTCTGCTCTTGCCTTGTAAACAAGCTGTTCAGGTTCGGCTTTGTATAAGTTCATATATTTGTTCACAAGGTGTAGAAGATTATTGCCGTGAGAGCGTGTGGGATTACGCAAATCTATAACGGATATTTTGTAACCGTAATACTTTTCTGCAATCGTTCCGTAGTTTCGAACAATGTCGCCTTTCGTGTCGGTTACCATGAATGACATACCCGTTGCACAAGCATATTCAATGCACGGATAGAGCCAAAAGGCAGTCTTGCCGACACCGGCCGCACCAATCATCAGAGCGTGAACATCGCCTGTATCCACCATTGCAGTTGTGGTGCTGACAGGTTCTTTTCGTGTAATTACTTTTTTGTTTTTCTTTTTCCTGAACAGATTCCTGAATTTTCTAAAAGCATAAAATACTTTGTGAGCAAGGTTAATCAGTCGACCTATTGTCCTGTTTTTACAACCGACAACGATTCCCTGTTGTGTTGGTCTGCTTTTCGGATTTTTTCTCCACTTGTTCGGCTGAAATTTTATGTGCTTGTAGGTTCTTTTTATCTCTTTTTTGTTTGCCCAACGAGCCGTGCCGTATTGCCCTTGCCCTACCGTTTTGTTTTTTATGTGGTTCAGGGAATAGTAATTTCCCACCGTAGAAATAATTATGAACAGTGCAAACATTGAGCCTGCAACAATAATCAGAGTTATAACACCTGATGGCATATTTCTTCAGTCCTTTCATTTTTCAAAATATCTTCGTTCCAGTCTTTATGAGTTGGTACAAGAATTTCGTTTTGGATATTCATTGAGTTTAATTTTTCGGCTATGCGTTTGTTTGCTTTCTGTTCTGCTTCGTCATTGTCAAAGCAGAGAAACACATTTTTGATATTCGGATTATCTTTCAGACATTGAAAAAGCACCCTGTCCGATACGGAGCAGGATGCCGCATAGCTGTGTTTTTGCCAATTATTCTTATGCATTGAAATGTAAGAAAGCATATCAATGGGAGCTTCAAATAAAAATAACTTGTCGCTTGTACCGTGCCAATGAAAGCTGAACTCAGGTTGACTGCCTGCAACATTTCCCTTGTACGAATTACTTGTCACCGTTCCTCTTTTGTGTGCGTGACGAGGCTTACCGCTTGAATCATAACCGACAAATACCGCATTGTGATAATCGGCTGACTCATAAACCATTTTCTTCCGCACAAACTCAAAAAGCACATCCTTGTCAATGCCACGAGTCAACAGCAGATAAGAAAAAACTCTGCTCATTCTGTCATTCCTCGGCGGCAGTTCAAAGGGTTTATGCTCTTTTTCTATGGGTGGTGAGGTTATGATTTGACCGCCACAGTTTTTCAAAAGCATTTCCACCGCTTCGGCATAGTCCTTGTCGTAAAATCTGCGGACAAAATCAACTGCATCACCGCCTTTCTGTTCGTACTGATGATACCAGAGGTGTCCTCTGATTGTTACCTTTTGTGAGCCGTCAAGCCATTCGTATTCTGAACCTGATTTCCTGACTTTCTCGCCTTGACTGATTAAAAAATTAGCAAGGTCAGTTCGCCTTGCCTGTTCTCGTTGTTCTTTTGTAAAATGAATGTAGGTTGATATTTTAATCACTTCCTTGAGTATAATATATTTTTTCTTTCTGCTGTAATATCTTATAGTGGGTAGTTCTTCTCTTATCACCGTGACAGGAGGCACTTATCACGAATTAATTAGAATTATCCCTTGGCGGTAGGATAATTTTTTGATAGACAATTTTCGTTGTATATGATAAGATAATTATAAAATATCTTATTAATAAATCGTAATTTGTATAGTTATAAGTTTCTTCTTTATATGAAAGGTTTGTTATGAAAAGAATACTACTTGATAATGCCCTTGAATCATGGAGCATAGCAGTAAAATACTGTAAAGACATAAAAATAGGTTTGGCTACGCTTCATTATCAAAAAACATTTGTTTCTTCGTTGCACAATGCTATAGAATTATTTCTAAAGCAAATCATGCTTGACAATAACGACCACTCTGTGGCTAATATGCGCAAGGTAAAAGATGAAGCTGATGCAAATCTTCAACTAAAGTATTTTAGATCAACTAATTTGAATGATTTCTTCTTATCTTTGTCGGATAATGATAGAAACAAATTTTATTCTATTGAATTCACAAAATTAATTGATTATAGTACTAATTTGATTAACAGTGCTATAACTGAACTAAATATTGCTTCGATAAAGGAAGAATTAAAGATACTTCAAGGACTAAGAAATAATGAAACACATTTTTATATATCTAAAACTGATTACTTATCAGAAGTGAACTTTGTACGTCTCCATAATTTAATGATTAATATATTCGAGTTGATGAAATATTACAATCTTCTACCATATTGGGGCGAACCATTTGATGAATATAAACATTTGGAGTTTAGTTCAAAAAAGATAAAAAGTTTTTCTTATTCTGATGCTCTTTGTTCTTCTCCTATTGTGGAAAGTGTAATAAATACTCTTTCTGGAAAACAGTTATATTGCTATTCTGATAATGCTTTTGATTTAGCAGTACAATATTTTGATGAGAAATTAGAAATAAATGTACACTCAGAATTTACTTTTAATGAAATCCTATCAACTATTGATATGTTAAAGCAATACAATTATATAGAGTGTATACCTTTTAGATTATCTGATGAGGTTGAGTTTGATGATGGCAACATTATACCGCCAAATATCGCATATATAATCAATATCACACTTTAATTTATAATTTCAAATTACATTTTCAACCCCTGAGCCTGCTTCTTATCATTAATCTTCTGTTGCAACTTTTTATCCGTCCTTTGTGCTTTCTGCTTTTCTTCAAATCTTAATTGATTTTGAATCATATTGCAGAGGTAGCGCAGGAGATAAAGAGAAGAAACTGCAACGCTGTTTCGGTTGGTTTTAATTGAATAATGAGGATACAGAACACCTCTGTCTGAATCAAAAACTGATTCGGCAGAGGTGTTTTCTTCATATTCAAATGGATTTGAAACAGATTCTTCGTCTGTATTCTCTTTTGATTTCACTTCATCTTTGTTAGGAATTAATTTTAACGCTTCCTTTATTACCGCATTCTTGATTGACTTGAATTCCTTGTTTTGGGCAAGCGGAATCCTATCAGGAATTTCATCTGTGTAGGTGCGGATTGTATTTTCCTTTTGCTCATACCACAGGTAATACAACTTTTTGATTCTGCTGTCATTGGCAAGCTCTTCAACAATAGAATCAACGATTGCTTTTACATCAGGTTTCAGATAGCCGTAAACCTTTTTACCTTTCGTTTTTGAAAGCCTGTCGGCAAGCTCCAACAGCTTATGCTGAATTGACGCACTGATATATATTTCAGAATTGATTTTTGAAACCAAATCATCTACAATGTCACGAGCCTCAGCACGGAGCTTATCTCTATGCTCGGTCTGCCTTTCATATATGCACAATAAATCTTGCTGAAAAATATCTTTTGCAAATGATGAACGCAGATTTTCAACTCCCTTTTGCGTGAGATAGCCTTCGTTCTCCACGGTTGAATATGCAATCAAATGCACGTGAGGATGGTGCGATTCATTATGAAACGCCGCATACCAACGAAGATTTTCCATTGGTATTTTCAGATTTTTAGCGAGTGCTTCTGTCTGTGTGCGGAGCATATCTCTCCACCGAGCTCCAGTATTAAAGCCAAGCCGTTCCGCGTCTTCTCTGCGGATAGAAATTATCGCAGTCCAGATATTTCCCTTGTGACTGTCGAGTTCTTCCGTTACTTTTGATAACTGAACCTGCACACCGTCATCGGTAAACAAGCCGTGAGAGCCGAATCTCTCGGCACGAGGACGGGTAGCAATGTAATCGGCATATGCTTTTCTGCCCGAGATTTCATAAGCGTAATCCTCCATGATACGAGAAATGAAATCAGAAGCAGAGCCTGCATTTTGCTTTTCAAGGTAATCAGCGTACTCAAACATATCCTTGCTGTCGGGAAAATCCTTTAAGATTTTTTCAATAAGATTCTTCTGTTTCGCTGTCACAGGAGCAAACTTTTTAGTGTTATCAATTTTCTCAACCCCCTCACGGGTGGCAACATATTTTGCGTAACCGCCTGCGCTTACTTTACGATTAGACTTGAGATATTTAAACTTTGTAACTAACTTTGCCACAAATAATTATCCTTTCTGCCAATCGTATGCGTCATCAAAGGAAAATGAACCGTTGAGTCGTTTGACTTCCTTGACGCACTCGCCACGAAGTTTTGTTAGAGTCATCTTGTCTATGTCCTGTGACGAGGCAATGATATTCATTGTCATTGCAAGCTCTACAGCCAATTTAAAAATCAGTCTGCTCATACGATTGTCGCTCTCGGCAACAATTGATTTCAAAGTTGAAGTAACTACATTGGGAAGATACTGACTGTTGTCGTTTGAGGAAAGGTATCCTACATAAAAAATGATTGCCTTTTCAATAAATTCACTACGGCTTGAGCAATTATCTTCCTTGTAAATATTCTGAACCATATCGAGTGTTGATTCTTTTATCCAGAGCGCAAACTTCCGCTTTAATTCTTTTCTGTTATCCGTTTCATTCAAGTGAAAAACCTCCTTTTTGTTACAACCCATAGTTGCAACTCCTTGAATTTTGGCATTTCATTCGGCAATTCGGGCAGATAAACCCACAAGTACAACCCCAAGGCTGAAAATTAACCCCTATGAATTTTTAAGGCTGAAAAGTGCGAAAAACAGCATGGCAGTCGGCGTTGCCGTCTGCCGTAAGCCGACACGAGGGAGCGACTGCAACCCCGTGTCTTTCTCCTGCTTAAAATTCCACCCTTTAAAAACTGCCCGAAATGCCGTAACTTCGATTTTTCACACCTTGCCACAAACCGCCCGATTTCGGCTTTTATTCGATTTCGGATACTTTTCCGACTTTTCCTTTAAAAGCCGACACGAGGCGAATGTGGCGAGAATAACCCTGTTATTCTGACTTTATTGATTTGCCGTTTATTACTTCAAAATTGCACTCTGTATATGACAGTCCGTACTCCTTGACTTCACGATTCAGAATATCAAACATTGATTGTTCTATACTGCGAGGGGATAACTTGATTTCATCACTTAATGTGTCATAGCAAATCCATTCTTCGCTCTCGGGTGTGTCCTTTACAAGAATATCAAATCCGAGGTGCATTTTATCGGGAGTTGAAAATACAACAGCATTGATTTTCACACAGCCGACTGTAAGTGAAGCAAAGAGAGTGTCATGCTTGTCCTTTGGATTTTCGGAAAGTAATTTCTTGACTTCGTTCACCGACAAATACATTTTGAAAATATATTTATCACCGAGTAACTTTTTCAATTTCTTTCTCTCGTTCATAAACTCATACCGCCAATCTCATTTGTAAAATCTTCAACCTCATCTTCATCGGGTGAATCAAACAGATTATTCTGTTCAATGTTTTCGTAGAACTTTTCTGCACTGTCATTTACGGCTTCGTTTAAAACTTTCATATCAAAACCGCAGTCCTTGTAACCCTGTGACACTGTATCGTAGTAGCTCGCACTTGGCAATCCGAACTGCTGTTTCAGATTCATAATGTAAACCATTGCAGTAAGTTCCAAACCGTTATTCAATTTCACAGGCAAATCCTGCTTGAAGTAGTGTGACGGATAACCCTCGTAGCGGTCAAGCAATCTTTCATCTCTCGGCTGAAGCTCCCACAGTGCAACGGGAACAGACTTGCCAATGCAAGGTGCGATTGTCGCATAGGAACAGTGAGGCATACCCTTGAACTGTAATTCGTAATTTTCGACTATACCCTTTCCCACAAGCTTTGCTGTGGGGCAACGATATTTCATCTGTTTAAGATTGAGGTTACTGCCATAGGCAATGTATAATTTTTTACTCATAAGATTTTTCTCTCCTTACATACTCATAACAAAACCCGAATCATCATTCTGCTCATTTGCAGTTTCAGATTCGGGTTCGTTGATATTTATATTTTCATTTGTATTTTGAACTGTATCGTTCAACTGTGCGGCTCGTTTTCGAGCAAGCCTTTCCTTTTGCTTTTCAGCCTGTGCAGGATCCTTCCACGCAATGTTTCCATCAAGATTTTTCAGCAGATGATGACGAGCTGTTTTGAATTCGTCACCTATCAAACCCAATCTTAAAAGCCAAGTTCTGAAAGTGTACTTTTCATTATCCGACTGAGTTTTAGCGTGTCTTGCAGACTTCTGTATCAATGCCTGATGGCTGATTGCAAGGCACAGCTGAATCGCTGACTTTACTTCTCCTGCGTGTAAAGTGGAATTGAATAGACGAAATTCAATCGTACCCTTGTAGAACACGCTGTGAAGATTCAAAGCATGGTAGCGTGTGTCATCATAGTGTCGGTAGCTGTAATCCTCGCCGTCATACCACATTGACTTGAATTGCTCCATAGACATCGGAGGACGGTTATTGATTTCATCAAGGAAGCGTGTGTCCATCTTCTGGCAGTAATGTTCCCTTGACACATTCACTTTCAATGCCTTGTAGAGCAAATCCTCTTTCGCCGCCATAATGTTTACGATATTGCGAAGTGTTTTCGGGGTATGCGGAGCCGCATTAATATGGCAATGCAAACCGCAGCTTGAGTTGACTCTCGCTCCTGCACCACGAAGCTTTCTGACAAGCTCCTGTATAGTTTCTATATCATCATAGTTACAAATAGGAGTGACAAACTCTACCGAGTAAAGAGAACTTGCGTTCTGTCCCGAACGGTTTTCACATCTAACGCTTGCGTCACGCATAATCTTCCACATCCTGCCATCATTATCACGAACAGAATAAGCGTCATAACAGCCGCCGACATGAGTTGCATCTGTATGAAAATAACCGGCAATCACTTTCGCCGCCGTACTGCGAGTGATACCGGTCATTTCAATTTCTATTCCGAAGTTTTGATTTTTCAAGTTGCCACCTCGGTGTTCTCTTCTTTTTGCTTTTTAGGCTTTGACGGTTTTGTCAGAACAGATTTCATATCGATAAACTCTCTGACATTTGCAGGAACATATTTTGCGTACAAACTGTCAACCGATTTTTCAAGCTCTTCCTTGAAATCCAAATCACGCTGTTCCATATACATTTTTACTGCATTCAGCTTTTCATCTTCGTACATAATGCTTACGCTTGTTTTCTTCATTTTGATTTTACCTCCACATATTTTATATTCGGTATCTTCAGCCACTTTGTCCACCCTCGACCGTTAAGCTCTGTTTTGACAACTCCGTAGGCTGTGCCCTGTGCTTCGATAACTTCTCCGTTGCCGATATATACACCGATGTGACCGTTCATCCATACGGCAAGTCCGGGTGTATCGGGCATATTGGAAATCGGTCCGCTTTCTGTAACTCTACTCCAAATGGAGTTTGCTCCGCAGTCGTTAAAACCGTTTGAGCCTGCGACAATTTCTCCGCTGTCAGCGTTGTACCAAGCGTAGGATTTTATCAAGCCTATGCAGTCGCAAACACGCTTACCGAGCCACTTCTCGCCGACCTGTCGCATTTCCCCGCCAGCCTCATTGTTGCCGGGGAACATACTCGCCTGTTGGTCAAGATATTGCTTTGTACAGACCTGACCGTAACCGCCGTACACATAACCCCAACCTTTTTTGCATGCGTTCTCGCACCACTTGACAAGATCAAGATTGTTTTTCGTGGTCTTGTCCGTAAATCCTGCTGTGCTGATTTCCGCGCCCTTGATTGACTGCATCATCTTTTGAAATTCGTCATACTGTATCTCCGTTCCGAACTTCTGATTGACGGTTTTTATCAAATCTTCATCACTCTGATTTTTCTTGAAGCAGGATACAAAGTTTTTTACAAAATTCTCATCCTCTGATTTATCGGACAAGGAGAACAGATAGATAACCTCTGCCTGCGTGTTGCAGTCGGACAACTCCTTTTTGTCGAGCTGTTTTTCAACCTCTGTCATCGTGTCGTTGATAAGCTGTAGATTTTCCATCTGCTCAGCTGAGATGTTTTCTTGTATGGACTGATTGAGCTTATCTGTGTCAAGCTCCATACTGCCGTTGAAAACTGATACCACAGCAATAATCGGCATAACCACAATTATGATTATGCCGAGAACTACACCGCCTATTGTTTTTATTACCTTTTTATCTGTGAGCAGAGCAACTGCTATTTTCTTTAGTGCCGCTCCTATGGTAGCACTCACAAAATCACCTCCAAACAAAAAAAGCCAACTGATTTCTTTGAAAATCATTTGGCTTTTAGGTATAAAATACACTAATTTTAATGATGAAAATTAAGAATATTTTTCTCAGCTTATAATTCTTAAATAAATTAAAACAAAATATAAATTTCTTCCCTCATTATTATTTAGAGTACTCACTTGTTGTATACTACAACATAACTTTCGCTTCTTTATTTTACGAAGATTAGAATTTTGATATTACAAATGACAGTAACTGATCTGGGAGTTTATTCTTAACAAACTTAATGAACTTATTTTTACTATTATCAAGAAAAATTTTTCTTTTAAATTCTTCAAATTCAGTTGTTTTTCTTGCAATATTAATAATAAACTGAAAAAGCTCACTTATTGAATTTTCTCTATCCTCTTTTCTTAAGTCAAACACTATAGAATCACCGAAACATATTTGCTCATCTGCATATGAAACCAGAATGATTTTCGGATCGGGTGTTAGATGTTTATTACTATGCTCACCCAACTTATCCAAAAACTCATAAAAAAGTTCATAACTAAAATAATAGAAATTTTTACCAAGTTTAAATCTTTCAGTACAATTGTTCAAGTAATATTTCATATTGTCATAATCATCCTGGTTGCTAACCTTTATATATCCCGGAATATAAAAATCAATTAAATTTCCTGTTTCTAAATTCAACCTGTTAATATAATTAAAAATATATTCTCTTTCAAGTTGTCTACGAACATCAGCAATCAAAATTCCTACTGTTATTGGTATATCTGTTCCTTTATTTTTTTCTCTCCAATATAATTCGTTTTCCATTCTTCCAAAGCTGCCTGTAGGGAACATAAAAACCTCCAACATTACTATATTTTCATCATTATAATCCCATTTGTACAAGGTGTCAACAATCAGTTATTATTATCACCTTCCTCCTGCACTGCCAAAAATCTCGGCTTTGTATTCAGGTGCCTGAACAAGTAAAAGATAGCGTTCATTTCCACACCTATATAGACAAGTGCCACGCTCACCGAATTTGATTAAGGCATACTCGTTCGGCTCAACCATAAGCGCGTCCTGAAAGTCCTTAGGATTGATATTGCCGGGGAAGAACAGGAAATGATGAGTAGGAATTGAAAATAGCGGCTTTGTATATTCCTTAACGCTTGGAATCAGAAAATCGTCTATGTTCTGACTGGCTAAAACCACGGCTGAGTCCTTTTTGCGGACACGCTTCATTGCGTTGCGGATATACTCAATAGCAGTGAGGTTAGACAAAAATAAATAGAGCTCGTCTATTGATGCAACGGTGTTTCCCTCACCTAATAACTTGTTAGACATATAGGAAAGGATATTAAAAAGCATTGCGTCTTTTAATCTGCGGTTAGTGTCAAGCAAACCCTTCACACCAAAGCACAGAAATTTATCATCTGTAATGTTCGTGTGACCGTTGAAGTATTTACTTTCCGAACCGACACACATTGAATGAATACCCAGACAAACCTCCTGCAGGATTTCTTCTGTATAAAGATACTTTCGCTTGTGGTCGTAGGTCATATATTCTTCTTCGCACAAGTTATAAAAATCGCTCATCACAGGAAAATCAGTAGGCTTTTTTATGCTGTAATCGGTTGCATCGGTAATTCCAAACCTTGCGTACAACTTCATAAGCAAGATTTCGATTGTGTCAAGCTGTGCGTCCGTGAAATCCTTGTAGATTCTGAAAAAGTCCTTTAGAAACGCAATGTGCTGTGACAATCGAGTTACTTTGTTAAATGCCGGCGGTGCATCCTTATCGACTTCATCCTGACCATCATTCCATGCTTTTGGTTCAAGGGGATTGATTTTGTATTTACCTGACATAAAATCGATATAACAACCGCCGAGAGCGTTTGTCAAATCTTCATACTCCGCTTCGGGATCAAGGCATAAGATTTTCTTTCCGCTTTCTCTGATATTGGTTAAAATCAATTTGAGCAGATAACTTTTGCCCTGACCTGAGTTCCCGAGAATAAGGATGTTTGATGTAGTTTTGTCCTCTGTTCGCCTGTCAAAGTCAACAAGGATATTAGTGCCGTATTTATCTCTGCCAATATACAAGCCGTTAGGGTCTGTCTTGCCCGAAAAGTTGAACGGAAACAGATTGGCAACTGAGCTTGCAGGCAGAACACGCTCATACAAACTGCCGAATTGATTACTGCCGATTGGATTTACCGACAAGAAGCCCTCTTTCTGCCGTAAAGTCAAACGGTCAACTTCAATCTTAGAACGAGTAAGCTCCATTGCAATATCGGTCTGTAACTCCTTTAATTTCTGTTTGCTTTTCGCCTTTAGCTCTATGAATACGGAGCAATGCAATAAAGGTTCTTTGTTTTTACGAAGATTCGCCATAAGTGTGACAACATCCTGTAGATTGCCCTGTGCTTCAATGGTTTCGTTCACATCATTACCACTGGATTTGAGCTTGTTTTTGCGTGTTGCATTCTGTATAATTTTACGCTGTTCCATACTCTCAACAAGCCTGTGGTAAATGCGTAGCGTTACGCCGTTTCTGTCTGCAAGCTGTGAGAGTATTGCTTGTTCTTCCGTACTCGGCGGATATTCTCTGACTGCCCACACACTGCGGTATGAGTCACCGACTATGTAATAATCGGTGAAAAATTTAATGGTAGACGGCAGAATCATATCAAAGAAATCTTTGGTATATATTTCTTCTGCCTGCTCGGGTGTGAGCACCTTTGGTTTTCTATTAAATAGCTTCATTTTTTAACCCCCTTAGTTTCTTACTGCCAACACGAGTATTCGGTCGTTTTGATTACTGCCGTAACAGGTTGAAAGCGTTAGAATCTGCTGACCGTAAACAGGTGTAATTTTTGTGTCGTATATAGATTTCTCTTTTGCATACGATATTTTCTTTTCATATGATTTTTCTGTTCCTGCTGTTGTGAATTTGTACCAATCATCATCGGATTTTACTTTCATAACCGAAAAAACGGAGTAAGCAAATACTCCGTCTTTAGTTTCAAGCACAACTGTCGGATGTTCCGTAAAGTATGAATAATCTGTATAGTTGCAGAGGTCTGCAAACATTGTGCCGTTGTTCATATGGTGTCCGTAGATTATGAGATTGGTACTATCTGCTGAACATCTGCTGTCCAGAAACGGTGTGCCGCTGAAGCTGTACTCGCCGTAAAAGTTTTTGTTCAGATATTTCTGCGGATTACTCGGTGTGTGCATAACAGGGTAATTGATATTAGTGCCTGATATGCTTATCCAGCCGAAGCATTCGGAATTTATTAAAATGAGTTCTGATATTGAATGAGGTTCGTAATAGGTTGTGCAATACACAGTTTGTTCAGCCTGAACTTTATTATCAAAATCGCTGACTTTTAATATATTTGGCTTTTTAATTGTTTCTTCAATGGTTGCATCTGTTGTATCCTCAGTAACGATTTCTGCAAGCTGTCTGAATGCTTCCTTTTCCTTGTTTTCGGTGTACATCCGTGAAAATATTGAAATCAGACAGGCAATTATAATTACAGAAAATATGCCTATCACAATTCCCGTTTGGATTTTCCTTTTATGCTTCTTCATTTTCCACCTCCGAAATATACTGTTCGCCGTCATAGTCGGGCATCAAATCGCCGTTCATACTTGCGTCAAAATAGATTGCAAGAAAACGCTTGATGTCGGCTTTCTTCATTCTTGTAACCTCAAAGCCTTGGTCTGAAATAATCTTCTCACCCCTGTTTGCTTTCTGCAAAACATTTTCGGATTTTGAAGATTTACACCTTGCTATGAACAGGAACTGCCTTGCGGTTGAAGTTTCGCTCTGAATACTGTCGAAAAAATCCAGATCCTTATTCAATATTTTTCTGACCTTTTCATTCTGTTCAGCTTCAATTCTGCTCTTGATATAGCTTTTGTTTGTATCGAAGCACTCGCAGGAATCTGTACAGGTAATTTCAATATCCGGCACAGCAGAAAGCACCATCATCAGGTGGCGCACCTTGATTTCAATATTCGTATGAGAAAGTACGGAAATATTTGTCGGCTGAACCATATAGAAAATAAATTCTTCCTTGCCGACCTTCAAGCCGTTTTTTGTAAAGGTTTTTATGCCCAGCAAGTCCTGAACTGATTTGCCTTTTCGTTTTTGCTTTTTCACTTTTTCTCCCTCCAGTAAAAAATTTGTTGTGTTGAAATAAAATACTTCACAGCATAGCGGATAAAATCAAGAATTGTTGTATCTTCAAGCCTTATTGACAAAAACCCGAAGCAAAGTGTCACTGCAAGCGGTACTATTATCCTCGTCTGTGCAAGTATCAGGATTGATAATAAAAGCGCTATGCTCATAATTGCAAAATCCCGTAAGCTCCACAGCCACAGATTGGCGGTAGCTTTGAGGTTCTGCGGATATAAATAAGTGGTCATAATCTTAAATTCCTTTCGTCTTAAATCGGAGCAAAGTTCTAACAAGCTTGTTTGATTAGAACTTTGCGATAGATTGCAACTTGTGCCAAGGAGCATTGCGCCTCTGCTTTTTAGCGGAAATTTTACGCTAAAAAGCAGTAATGTTCTACGCAACATAAGTGGAGTAGAACATTGGCACTAAGTTATTTTGCCGCCGTCGCAACGCTTCTCGTCAGATTAACGGCAGTTGTAGTTGCGTGAACAATGCTCGTCATATTCACCTTAACTGATGAATCAAGTCCGAACTGCTGTGCAATTCTCGGCACTTCGTTTGATGCAAGCATTATTCCAAGTCCCAAAAGCATATTGCCGGGGAAAGTCAGTAAGCCGAGGAAAAGCAGAGTTGTCTGCATAAATGCCGTCAGGCACAACGCCGCTATCTGTTTCATCCACTGATTAAAGCCGTCCTGATATCCTCTCGGAACGCTGAACATATACAGTGCACCTACCGCCATTTGTATGAGCAGAATTCCTCCACGCTTGATGTTCGCAAAAAAGATTTTTATTACGCAGTAGGCAAAGGCTATCATGCATAACAGATTCAGCAAGCCGAATGTTGTCTGTGTTGCTACTGCAAAACTGCCCTCTAAAACACTTGTGCTTTGTCCTGCTAAATCAATGCTTTGCTGTCCTGCCATTATGGAGGACAAATCCTTTGAAAATGTGTTTTGCAGGCTGATGCAGAACTTATACAACTCCACAGGTACAACGCCGAACAGCGAACAGGCAAAGAACCCTTTTAATACATTTATAGCGGTTGTTTTGATATTTGCTCTGCCGTTCTGATACTCTATTGCAACATCGAATACGGCAACGACCGTGCCTGCGACGAACAATGCCCAGCCAAAAAGAGTAAACAGATTTATTGTTGCCTGCACCCATTCAAGGTCAAACACATCTGCGCCCATATTTCCCATCATAGTAAAAAAGTCTGCGACAGCGTTGTAAATCGTTTCATAGAACCACTGTAACATCGTGTTCCATATAGCGTTTGAGATTTGCTCACCGAGGTAATCAAACACACCGCCTATGGCACTTCCGATTCCACCAATGAAATCGCCTAACCAATCAAAAATATAAATCACCTCGCAAAAGGCTGTTATGATTCACCACAACAGCCTTATTTTTATTGTTATCAAAGTACCGTCCAAATGTATAGCGGTGCAGTCAGTGAGAACACAAGACAGCCAAAAAGTATTGCAGGAGCGGTGAATTCAAACTGACCGTGTTTGCGGTAATCCATATACGCCGTAGCGAGTTTTACAAAGAAAAGTATAGCAAGAATCATATCAACCGCAGGAAAAACAACATTATTTACTACGTTTTTTATCTGAGTTTGAGCCGCTGTCCATGTACTTTGAATAGCCGTTGATACATCTCCTGCCGCAAAAGCATTTACTGCCGATATTCCGAGCATTAACAGTATTACTGATATTCCTGCCAACCACTTCAATAACTTAATTTTTCTTGATTTTATCATTTTTTACCTCCGATTTTCTTAAATCATTCTCCGATATATATCTGACTTCGATGTTCAGTTTTTCTGCAAAGCGAATTTCTGTTTTCATACTCTCAGTTATTTCATCTCCGAAAACCCAAACCGCATCACAAACCCAAAGCATAGAAAGTCCTGCGTTCATAACGAGATTCCTTTCTTTATCATTTCTGTCATCTAAAATCAGCACATAAAAATGCGGTATGAACGGAGCCATACCGCACTCTAACGCATATCGGGCATATCGTTTTGCGTTTTCAATATTTGCAGATACATTACCGCCCAAAGGCGAACAGATATATGCCCTGTGCATTATTCATCGTCCTCATCTTTCCTTTTAAATTTTATGATAAGAAATGCAATCAAACCGCCGACAGCAACAGAACCTAAGCCAATATAAAAGCCGAGATTTGAGTTATCACCAGTCTGCGGTTTTTCGGGTTCAGGCTGTGGATGAATTGTTACTGTCTGGTCTGTGTCATCAATGTCAGCGTGAACGGCAATTTCTGTTCCCTCACGGTAGAGAGTTTCAAACACAACAATTTCTGTTTCTTTGGTAATTACAGAGCCGTCAAAGGTGAAGGATACTATTACTTCGCCGTCTGCTGTTTCGGGCGTGAATGTTACTTCTGAATTAACTTCTTTGCCGTCAACAAGGAATGGCTTGCCTGTGGATTTATCCATAAGGACGCCTTTGATTGTGTATTCTTTTCCTGCTGTGAGATGTTTGTAGGAAACGACATCGTCAATGGTAATGTCACCGTTAGCTGTGAATTCCTTTTTGCCGTCTATACTTGCCTTTGTGCCGATTTCCGGAATTTTGACGGTTACTGTCTGACCTTCGTCCTCAATATCTGCGTGGACTGCAAGCTCTTTATCCTCGCTGTAAAGGCTTTCAAAAACGACAATGTTCGTTTCTTCCTTGATATATCTTGTATCAAAGGTGAATTCTACTGTTACACTGCCCGACGGTTCATCAGGTGTAAATGTAGTTTCTGAACGGATTTCTTTTTCATCAATTAACAGAGGTTCGCCTGTTGCCTTATCCATAAGAGCACCCTTAACCGTGTACTCCTTGTAGGGTACAAGGTGCTTGTACTCTACAACATCTTCAAGAGTGAACACTTCTGTTGCACCGACTTCCTTTTTGCCGTCAATGGTTGCAGTTGTTCCGAGTTCAGGTGTTTTATCGTTCTTAACTGTGATTTCAATAACCTCTTCATCTTCTGAAACTGTCGCCTGATAGTTTTCTTCATTAGGCAGATAACCCTCTGCAGGCTTTAACTCACGGACAATATATTCGCCGTAAGGAACATTTTCAAAAGTGAAGATTCCTTCCTCATTTGATTCTGATGTCAGAATTGCAGTTTCTTCTGTAAATTCGGTTTCAGTAATACTGAACAATCCGAATAATGCGCCTGTGATATTTTCGCCTGTTTCACGGTCAATTTTCAAGCCTTGGATTGTGCCGTAGATAATTTCATTTTCAATCGGCTCACCGTCATTTACCGAAATATGAACAGTTGCTGTATCCTGTCCTGCGTATTCAAATACAACGGGGTATTTTTTATCAGATAGGATATAGTGGCTGTCAGTGCTGATTTCCTTAACATAGTAACTTCCAATCGGAAGGTCGGTTGTAAAGGTTGCCTTACCTTTTTCATTACAGGTGATGATTTCAAGAAGTCCGTCCTTTGGAATGACAGATCCGTTTGCAGCTTTCAAATCTTCATCAGCGTAAAGTCCGAATGAAACATTGAGGATTTCGTCATTACTGCCAATGTTGAATTTCTCGTTCTGTTCAAGAATTTTGGTAAGGTTAATTTCAGCTTTTTGCCTGTCGTTTGTAAATGATGTTGAGGTGTTGGTTACCTTTTCGTTCTGTCCTGAGTAGGTAAGTTCAACCGTATGAGGTTCGGGATTGATAACTGTTCCATACGGAGCAACGGTTTCTACAACACGATATTTGCCAAGGTAAAGCTGTTTGCTTGTAGCTGTGCCTTTTTTGTCTGTGGTAATGGTATCAACAAACGTATCCTTTTTATATCGAACCGTTCCGTCAGGTGTTGTAATATCCTCATCAGCATAGGTTTCAAAGACAGCACCCGACAAACCGCTTACAGAATATTCAGGCTGATATATGGTCGTAAGTGCAATATCATTTCCGTTTTCATCTGTATACCCGCCACCAATTGCCGTTACATTTGAAAAAATCTCGCCTGTTTTTTCTACGGTAATTGTACCTTTCTGCGGTGTGTTTTTCTTCTCGGCTTTTACGATTGTAACGCCGTTTTCTTCGCTTATCTTTTCTGCTGTAATGTCAAAATATACAGGTGTACTGTCGAGGATATATCCGTAGGGAGCCTGCACTTCAACGACTGAATAACCTTTGCCGTAGGGCAGAGTTTCGGGTGTGATTAGATAACCATCACTGTTCGTGTAGAAAGTATCAATCTCTGTAACAGTCGGATAGGTGTACTTCATTGTTACGAGCTTACCGTCAGGATTATAAATCTGAAAGCCTGCGCCAGCATACGGAATCTGTTTGCCTGTTTCAGAATCAACCTTTACAATCTTTACATAGCTTTCAAGTGAAGAGTTGTTTATGAGATATTTATAGGTTTTGCCATCCTCGTTTACAAAGACATCAAAATCGGCTATAAACTCCGTACCGTTCCAGCCTTTGGTCTGATGAACAGTGTATGTGCCGTAAGGCAAATCCTTTGTTTCCGCAAAGCCGTACTCGTCACATATAAGATTATCTCTTTCGGATTCTGTTGCTTTTGCATAGCTTCCCGATGATTTCAGATACACCTGAAATTCTGCACATTTTTCGGGTGTTTCAATTTTCGTACTGCCGTCATCAGTGTGCTTGATAATGGAGATTTTGCCCTTTAAAATATCCTCTGTAACGCCCATTGAAATGCTGTTGTTTTCAATGGTGTATTTCTTTGCTTCTGCGCCGATATGATACTCGGTTTCGTCAAGCAGATAACCCTCGCTTGGCTCAATTTCTTTCAGAGTCCAGTTATCTCCGCAAACATAATATGAAGTTTTAAAACTGCCGTTTTTATCGGTGGTGTACTTGTCAACCAACTTGCCGTTATTGTAGATACCGTAAACTGCTCCTGCGAGTGTTGCATCACCCTGTGCAGACTTTGTTTCAGCGTCTGTTTTTGTAACAGTAAGATTCCACTTTTTAAGCACATTTTTAAAGGTCACCGTTGCAGTTTTACCGCTTTCAACCTTAACGGTCTGCGATTTCTGGGTTTCGTACTTACTGTCTGTAATTTCGGTAACGGTGTAACTTCCGGGAAAAAGGTCAGTTAATTCAAATTCGCCCTTTGAGTTTGTCTTAACTGTCTTACTGTAACCATCGCCTTTTACGGTAAACTCAATATTTGCAACATTGCCGTCCTCGGAGGTTTTAATAAGCTTGAGATTACCTGAACTTGTCTTGACCTTGAAATATGCTCTTATCGGGTCAGCGTCATTTTCAACACCGCTGATTACATCCTGCAAAGTAGCATCTCCATAGGGAACAAGCACAGTTTTGCCGACATCGGGCATTGATTTTGCAGAGTTGAATGTTACTGCATCATTGACTGGCAAAGTTGAAGTTAAGGTCAGCTTGTTACCGGATTTTGAAACGGAAATTCCGCTTGTGGTTTTGAAATCGAAATCTGAAAGAATACTGTTGCTGTCGGTTAAGGTTAAAGTATATTTTCCGTCCGAGTATTTCATTTCATAGGGTTCAGCCTTTGAAGCGATTGCACTTGCAAAACTCGGAACGGTTGAATAATTTGCAAGACTTTTTGAGATTGCATTGTAAACCGACTTAACTCCGGGATTTGCACCGCCTGCACATATGCCGTCAATGAACTTTGTATTTGTGCATTTATAGCCTTCGCTTGTAGAACGGCATCCTGAAACAAACTCCCATACAATCAGCTGTGTTGCCACCCATTTCTGATCCTCTGTTCCGCTTAAGCTTTTTCCTGAACCGGGTTTGCCGTAGAGCAGAGCGAGGTTGATTGCTTTCTGCTTTGCAGAGCCTAAATTCTTCCAAACGGTTGAACCGTCCTCGGTCAGCGTATTGCCCGAATAGAGAGTGTGACCGGGTTCAATGCAGTAGGCTTCCTTGCCGTCTGCAAAAATCTTGCACAGCTCCTCACCGGGAGTACCGACTGTGTAGCCGTCGCTGACCGTTGTCTGCTGAAATTTGATTATGTTTCCTGTACTGCCATAACAGTAATCAAAGGTGATTGTAACCTTATCACCGCTTGCCGCACTTACAGGGAGCGAGAACATTGTTCCGAATATTACGGCAACCACGAGTAAAAGTGCAGTTATTCTTGTGAAATTCCTTTTAGCTAAAATGTTTTTCATTCTAAAAATTCCTTTCTTTGTAAAAAATAAAGCAAAGTCGGTTGACTCTGCCTGCTGATAAAATATTCTGTTTTCAGATAAAGTAAATCATAATTTCATCGCCTGCCCTTCACCATAATCTTCATCTATATCATCAGACTGCTCACTGCCATCCGTAATATTTACATATTCGCCGATAATGTTCAGCGCTTCGCAGTAACTTTCCGAATTCGTAACATGACTGCACATTTCTTTTGCCTCGTCGGCCATACCGTTCTGCTTAAGGGTGTGGCTTGCAATGCCTATAAGATTGAATATGTTGGAATCACAGCCTATTAATGCACAGTCAGGTTTGACCTTTTCTTCTTTGTTCTGTTCAGGTTCAAAGCCACCAAGCCTGTTGTCCACATAGTCGGACAGCCACATTCCTGCAAAGGCTGTGTATGACTGCAACCGCCACATTGCAAGCTTGCCGATGTCAAGGTGGACATCGGCAAAAGGATAAAGAATACAGGTAACGCCGTCACTCTTGAACACAGAAACATTCTCGAACTTTGTATTGTCAAGAAGTATTCCCTTATCCGTGAGCATTTTATTGATGCCGTCCACCCATTCCTGTGTTTCACCTCCGCATCCCTGCAGGATGAGTCCTTCCTTGCCGTTCATACGGCGGAGGTCTGTTAGAGTTATTTGGTTTATTTTCATTGAGATCATTCCTTTCAAAAAAATAACAGCACCCGATTAAGAGTGCTGTCTATACTTTATTTATCAGTAAACTACATATATTTTGTTGTTTTCAGCAATTACATTGAATTATAAGTCGCTTGGGACTATGCCGTCACTTTGATAGTAGTAGGCTGCATACTCAACATCACCACAGCAATCTGCCGTCAGTTCCGAAGTGCTGTCATAGTATGAAGCGTTTGTCGGTGAGAACCAGCTTGCGTTGCCTGTGTTCAGCGAGGAATCGTATTTCATTCCGAGCTGCTGACCGTAGGCTATGCAGGCACTCACCGCATACTGAACATCAACCGTTTTTGCTTTGGTAGGCGGTTGTGTCGGTTTTTGGGTTGGCTTTTCCGTAGGTTTCTGCGTTGGCGGTTGCGTCGGTTTTACAGCAGGCTTTTGAGTAGGAGTTTCGGTTTCTTTTTTAGCAGTCGATTCTGATTCAGACTGATTACTATTCACTGTATTCTTGCTGTTGTTCTGAACCTCAGTTTGCGTTTTCTGAATCGGATCCGTTGCCGAAACAACCGCCGAATTTTGCCCGCTGTCGGCTTTTTCTTCGGTTTTGGTATTCTGTCCCGAAGGCTCTGTTTCTTTTGAAACTGTGGCTTTTTAGGGAATTGTTATTTCAGTTGTTGCCGTTGCAGAAGTTTCCGTAGATTCAGAAACATCCGCAGCCTTTGAAACTACGGATGTCTGAATATCGTTATTTAATTTTTCTTCTGCTGTACAAGCCGTAAATGTTCCTGCTGCTAAAATCAATGTCAGCATTATTGCGATTTTCTTTTTCATATTCTCATCGCTCCTTTCAAGCAACAAGTATATCCAAAGAATTTCAAATGTCCAGAGATTTTTTTATTTGCTGTTACATACTCTGCGTAAAGCTTTCCGATTCATCTTCCGACATATTCTCGGATTCATCTTCGCTCTGCTGTTCATCAAGTGCCTGATGATACGCTTCCATAACCTTGCTGTTGAGTAAATCTCTGACTTCTTTGGAAATCGGGTGAGCAATCTCGCTGAACTTAGTTTCGCCGTTTTCGTCAACATAGTTACTTGCAGGCATTGCGACAAATAAGCCTTTTCTTGAGTTCATCACTCTGATTCCGTGAATAGCCACAGCACCGCCGACAGTAACGCTTGCAAACGCCTTTGTGTTGCAATCATCTACATCAACGAGCTTATCAATCCTTACCTTGATATACGGCAGTTTCTTTTTCTGATTATTGTTTTTGTTTCCTTTGAAATTTGTATTCTGTGCCATTATAAATTTACCTCCGATTTAGTGTTTCTGCTTTTCTGCCCACAGCAGAGAAAGATGCAGAAGTGCGTTTCTCTGTTCTTCCTCTGACAAGCTGTCGAGGAAATCTTCAAGGGTGTAATTTTCCTCGAAATCTTCTTCAAGGTATTGGCAGTTGTCGCAGATTTTTTCTTTCCTGACAAGTACCGAACCGTCATCCTGCTGTGTGAAAGATAAAACATCGTTGTATCTGAATCCGATTCGTTGGCGGATTTCATAGGGGATTGTAATTCTTCCTTTTTTACCGAGAACTCTGTAAATTTTAAGCACTACTCGTCCTCGCTTTCCGCAAGCTCTGCTCTGCACTCATCGCAGATACAGTCACAGCAACATTCTTCGCAATCATCATCGCACCTCTCAATCAGAATTGCTCCTTCCACAGCTGAAATCTGCACAGCACAGTCGGATGTGATTCCTGATACAATAAGTGCGTCAAGCGGTATGCTTACATAAATTCTATTTTCCATTGTTAATAATACACTCCTTCAAAATTTGTTCTAAATCAATTTGTTGTTCGGTTGTCAAGTCAAGCAGGCTCAACTGTAACGGCTTGTTTCTCTGCCTTTCATACATATCGTAGTTGCTGATTAGCAGTTCGGGGAATTGTTCGCCTGCATTGATTCGCTGTTTCATATTGTGAAGCCTTGTGAAATCAAAAAATGAATATCCATCATATAAATTGCGGATTTCTTCACAATCGTTGTATGATACAAGCCATTTGCCTTTTGCTTTTGCAAGTGCGTTTTTCAGCCTCAAGTGGTCATCCCAAGTGAAACCGCACTGATAAACATACTCGCTTGAATAGTAAGGCGGATCGCAGTAGAAAAAGGCATTATCTCGGTCGTAATGCTTTATCAAGACTTCAAAATCCTGATTTTCAATCACAGTATTTTCAAGTCTTTTGCCGACTTGCTCTATCAGTTGAAACAGGCTCACTACTGAAAAGGGCTGACAGGCAAATGACTTTCCACTGCTTGAATAGCTGTATCGTAGAAGTTTAAGAAACATTACTGCTCTGCGCAAGTCGTAGTCTTGTTTCATTTTTATATACAATTCTATGATTTCTTCTGCTTTCAAGTCGGGAAGAATAATCTTCGTCAATTCCAATTCTTCATCAAGGTATTTGTCCTCAAACTTTTCCTGTTTAAAAAATTTCTTTATTGCATTGAAATCATCCCTTGAATTAAGCGGATAAAATCCGAGCTCTTTTATGAATGCCATAGGTCTGTCACGCATACAGCGAAAGAGGTTTACAAGATTATGGTTATAGTCATTGTAAACTTCGAACTTATCAGGCTTTTTCTTGCCTAAAAGTACAGCTCCTGAGCCTCCGAACGGCTCAATATACCTTTCGTAATTCAGAGGAAACAGGGCGTACAAAATATGAAGGATGGAAGTTTTATTTCCCATCCAACTCACAGGGGTTTTGATATTCATCACTCCATTTCGGAATACCAATCGCCCCTGAAACGACAAAAAGCCGTTGATTAAATTAAAAAAATCTAATCAACGGCTTATATATATGAAAACCAATATCAGTCGTTCGGAACGATTGATATTAGTTGTTGTTATTTAATTTTTATCGTTTACTTTTTTGATAATCTTCCCGATTTCAGAGATTACATTTACTGTCACCGCATTTCCTGCCATCTTGTAAAGCCTGCTGTCGGATAGTCCAGTCGCTTTTGCCTTGTCGAACTGATCGTCCGTGAAGCCTTGTAATCTCCAGCACTCCCTCGGAGTAAGCTTTCTGATTCTGCCGATATGGACTTCGCCGTTTGGATCAACAAAAGCAACTGCGAATTTTTCATCATCTGTAAAATTCGTGCTTTCAACGAATACACCTGAATGCTCACCCTTTCGGTTACTGATTCCCGAATCGTGTCTTGCAGTTATGCACCTTGCAATTTCTGTCAGCTTCGGATCGGGGTTCAGGTCGATAAAATAATACGCTTGCGTTGCGGAAGTAGTAAGCGTGTGTGCTATCTGACTTCCGACTCTGCCACGCCTTGAATTTTGTCCCGAAAAGGCGGTATCAATGCTGTCGCCGGGATATGCGATCTGATAACCGTCTTTGGTTTTAGATTTTATCGGCAGACCAAAATTTTCGGTATTTTCAATGAGATAAAGTCCCGAATGACCGCCGAAACCGCCCGAACCGCTTGTAAGTGTACAGCTTAGTCCTTTTGATGAGTAGATTCGTTCACCTTGCGTTGGCTTTTCTTTGTATAAGAGCTTTTCCGCTTGTTTGCGTGAAAGATAGTACTTCTCCGGCACATTTTCCTCGATTATATCCGATAATGTACACTCGATTTCGTGATTGGGGTACTCCGAAATTTTTGCTGTTAAGTACCTGCCAGCATACATCATACCCCAATTCATCCAATGTATGGATGATTGTTTCAAATGTCCTGCCTTGGTCGTGGTTAAGCAGACCGGGAACATTTTCAAGGAAGATATACTTAGGTTTTTTAACGGCAGCAATTCTTGCAATTTCAAAAAACAACGTTCCTCTTGTATCGTCAAATCCTTTTCTTGCTCCTGCGATTGAGAAGCTTTGGCAAGGAAATCCGCCGGTAATAAGGTCGAAATCGGGTAACTGTTCGGGTACGATTTTTCTTGCATCATCAAAGTAAAGTTCACCTCCCGTGTCGTACATTGCTTCGTATGCCTGATTTGCATACTTGTCGATTTCGCAGTATCCGACGCACTCAAAACCGCCTATGGCTTCAAGTCCGGAACGGAAACCGCCTATGCCTGCAAACATATCGAAATATTTGATGCTCATAAATCTTCATTCCAAAAGAAGATTTATAGATTAAAAACACCTCACATTCCTATTGTCATTCCGTTATCCTCATCAGGAGTTTCATCTTCAACTTCTGATTCGGATTGGTTTTCTGCTTCGATTTCTTCCTGTGTGAGCTTTCTGAATGAATCCTCTCCGGGAACGACTCCAAGTGAACGACCATTGTCCCACTCGGGGAATATCGTTCCCATTGAATCAACAAATTTTACTGTTCCTCTTGTTCCTGCCAGAACAGGTGCGTAAGGGTCTTTCATACTGATAAGCTCAATTCTTGTACCCGGCGGATACAATTTCTTTGTGCTTTCAGCTATTCTGCGCTGTCTTTCATATTCGTTCAAGTTATACATCTCCTATTTTTTAGTTTTGATTCAAGCAATATCCATTAGTGGGACTTCTGATTTTTATTGTCATAAAATCAACCAACCTCTTTCTTATTTCTGTCTGTGTTAAGTTTTTTGTTGTCAGAGAAATGTGCGATTTCATTTTCATCACACTCATCATTGCGCCTGTCAAAATTAGGTTTCTGACGCATCTCTCTTTCAAACTTTCTGAGTTCGGGTGTGTCGGTAAAATACATTTAAAATCATTCCTTTCAATTTTTTGTAAATAAAAAAAGGCAACCGTTCTAATCAAAAAAATTAAAACGATTGCCAAATAAAAAAAGAGCCAATTACTATATCTCTAAAATAAGAAATATAATGATTGACTCATATATTTGATAATATTAAATTAAGCAGATTAGCGAAAGTAATCAGTTTTCTTTACCTTTAACTAAATTTTGTAGCTTTTCAACAGCTTCTTCTTTAGTTTCGGAATCCTTTACTATTTGGATAATTGAGTTCATAAGAACATCAAATTGTTTGTCTGTCATATTTTCGAACTCCATATCTTTTCCTTTCCGATAAAACAATTATCACTTCTACCGGAAATAAATTTTGTATATAAGTAATCGAGGCTCATAGAAAAACTATGAGCCTCTTTTGGCTCCCCCAACTGGGCTCGAACCAGTGACATCATGATTAACAGTCATGCGCTC